>Ga0315298_1001656_pt1 | contig 40120 bp, 37 predicted proteins | sample WHS_1_MG_FD_203077 | JGI IMG/M metagenome (GOLD analysis project Ga0315298, IMG submission 203077) | Extremophilic microbial mat communities from Washburn Hot Springs, YNP, Wyoming, USA - WHS_1_MG | ecosystem: Environmental > Aquatic > Thermal springs > Hot (42-90C) | place: USA: Wyoming... | reverse complement strand
AAGTCGATCCACGCCTACTTGGCCGACTGGGCGCAGCACCCGCAGCCCTTCTCCTGGACGAAAACCCCAGCTCAGGTGCTCGCTCCTTATCACCTAACTATTTCGGGGACTGAACACTAGCGCCGTGTCCTCGCCGGCCATCTCCACCAGGCCGGCACTCGTGCCCACCAGCGCCAGATCGCCACAGGCGGCAACGCAGGTGAGCCTGGTCCCCTCCGGCAGCGCGGGCAGGGGGAGAGGGGTGTACCGGTCGCCGGTGACGTGCGCCAGCGTCTCGCCGTTGACCGCCAGGATGCCGCCCTGGGCGGCCGGCGCCAGGCCGATGGGATCGGGCCCCGGGATGTGGGCCGGTGCCCAGCCCATGCCCTCGTATCGCCACAGGTGGTAGGGCGAGAGGTACCGCCGCTGGATGTAGGCCCAGACCTTCCCGTCCCTATCCGCAACCAGGGCGCGGGCGCAACGCGTGGGCGCGGGGGCGTCATGCCACCAGCGTTCCCACCGGCCCTCCTCCAGGCGGGCGATGCCGGTCTCCGTGCCCACCCAGAGCGTGTCGCCCACCCCGAGCAGGCTGGCGATGCCCATCGTGCATCTTGGCTCATCCTCCCCCACCGCCTGCCAGCGGCCATCCTCCAGACAGCACAGGCCAAAGGTTCCGCCCACCCACACCCGGCCGTCGGCCGTGCGCGCGACGGCCACAATCCTGCCCGGCGGCAGGCCGTCTTCCGGGCGGTGGAAATCCACCACGTCCTGTAGGTAGGGGCTATCGGGCAACGCGTAAGGGTTGCGGGCCATCGCTCTTCCTCCCCGGGGGCTGGTGGGGTTCTTCGTCCCCAGCCCCCCCTCTCCCTTGGGCGGGTTTGGGCTTGCCCATCCCAGGTATCTGCTCTGCAATCTGGAATCCTGATCCCTGCTATCCCCCTATGCGCCTATTCGCCTGGAGGTCATCATGGACGACCGTCTCTCCCGCCGCCGCTTCCTTGCCGGCGCCGCCGGCGCCCTCGCCTCGATGGGGCTGACGGACCTTGCCGCCCGGCCTGGCGCCGCCGCGCCCGCGCCGCCCCCTATCCCCAAGCGCGCCCTGGGCCGCACCGGCTGGAAGGTAACCGCCCTCAGCCTGGGCGGGGTGGGCGCCGACGAGGCAGTCCTGCGCGCCGGACTGGACCGGGGCATCAATTTCGTCCATTGCGCCCTTGGCTACGGCACCATGGATAAGGTCGCCCGCGCCGTCGCCGGCCGCCGCAAGTCCGTGTGCCTAGGCATCCAGTACGAACGCCCGAACCTGCGCGATTGGGACTACCTCGACCGCTGCCTGCATGCGCTGCAAACCGACTACGTGGATATCCTCTTCATGGCCCTCCATTCCCCCCAGGAGGTCGGCAACCGGGACCACCTGGAGTTCTTCCGGGAGGCCAAGCGCCGCGGCAAGGCCCGTATCCTCGGCCTCACCTGCCACAGCAATGTGCCCGCCACCCTGCAGGCCGCGGTGGAAGCCGGATTCTGGGAGGTGCTCATGCCCGCTTACCCCGCCTCCCGGGAGGAGCGGGCGGGCCTGGTGCCCGTGCTCGACCTGGCAGAGAAGAAGCGGCTGGGGGTGGTGGCCATGAAGACCATGGGCGGCATCAACGCCGCCAACCTGGCCCAGATGCAGACCGTGCTCAAGGAGGTGCTGGCCGACCACAGCGTCACCACCCTCGCCAAGGGCAGCCTCAACTTCGAGCAGTTGAACGCCCTACTGGCGGTGGTGGGGCAGAAGCCGACCGCGGCCGAGAGTGAGGCTCTGACCGAGCACCTGGCCGGCTGCCTGGGCCGCTGCTCGGTCTGTGGCAAGTGCCCGGTGTGCCCCAACGGGGTGGATATCTTCTCGGTGGTCAAGGCCTTCGACTACTACTACGCCGCGCTCGGCTGCCTGGATTACGCCCGCGCCGCCTATGCCCAATTGCCCGAGGCCTCCCGGGGCAGCGCGTGCCAGGGCTGTGGTGCCTGCACCGGCCGCTGCCCCCGCGGCGTCAACCTCGCCGCCCACGTCCAGGCCTCCCACCTGGTGCTCGGGTAGGCGCCGGGGAAAACCGGGACTGCCACTCCGGTTTGGGGTGCTTTCCCCCAAACCGGTGGCTGTACCGGCTTTCCCCTCAGGGCGACCTGACCATAGGGGCCGCCCTCCCCGGCCGCGCGACCGCTGGCGCTTGCCGCACTGCCGCGAATGCCCACACCGCCAGCACGCTCCCCACTGCATAGATGGCCATCCGCGGCAGATGCGAGGCATAGGCCCAGGGCGCGAGCACGGTGGGTATGCCAATGGCCGCCTGCACCAGCGACAGGCCGCCGAGTGCCGCGGCCAGTACCCGCCGGTGGGGCAGCAGTTCGTGGTAGAGCCGGGCAGCGCCGATCACCATCACCGGCATCAGGGTGCCGAACATGCGCTGGGGGAAGTTGGCGAAGACGCAGGAGACCAGGCCGCCGGCCGCCAGCAGCCCGCCCGCAACGGCCACCCGCAGCCGGACCGGACCGGGCAGCAGGAGCATCCCCAGGGGCGCCATCAGCCAGAGGAAGCCCCAGGCCGAGGCCAGCGAGCCCACGAACGCTGGCAGGTGCCCCGCCAGGCCCACCTCACCGACCGCACCGGCAACATACGCGAACCAACCCGGCTGGCCCTCGGCCCCCTCCCAACAGCCTGGTCGCTCCATACACGGCGAGAGCGCCTGCCAGGGTCAGGCCTGCCTGCCCCCAGCGCCGGGTCGCGGCCCACGCCGGGACCATGAACAACACCGATTCCCGCACCAGCATTCCCGCCAGGCCTGCTGCGAAGAAGGTAGGTAAGGATCGTGCAAGCAGCGCCCAGGTCATCAGCGCCAGGATTAGCAAGCCCAATCCGTCAGTCAGGAAGGGATCGTAGTAGTTGTACAGGTGGTAGGTGGTCGAGTACGCGGCGAACAGCCCTGCCGCAGAGGCCAGCGGCCCGATGCCCAGGCGCCGGCAGCAGACCAACGTGGCCAGGTAAGAGGCGAACAGGCTCAGGTAGGTCACCACCGCCAGTCCGGTAAGCGGGGGCAGGGGCAGCAGTGAAGCCAACCAGGGCGCCAACACCCGGTAGCGGTAGGGTGGTGGGGCCTCAGGGCCACCTGCCGCCATCCGCGCGTAATAGATGGGGTCGCCTTCCGTGCGCAGGTCCAGGTAGGGGGTGGGGCCCTGGGGGCGGGCCTGAAGCACCAGCAAGTGCCCGAGCGCTACCAGTACGGCTGCCAGCAGGACAGCGAACACGGCGAAGCGAGCGGGAGATAACTCCCCCGCTCCCCACCCCGCCGCCACCCGCCGCAATCCCGACGCCCGAGCAGGCATGGCCCGCACCTCTGGCACCCCCTTCCCCGACCGGGCGCGCCAGTCCTGCCCGCTTCGAGCGCTGGCCGGTCTGTTTCCCCCCGCCCCGCCCAAAGTAGGGACTGGCATCCCGGCTTTCCGACGCTTTGCCAGGGAGACTGGTGCCTGTCCCGGTTTGGGCGCATCTCAAATCTGCATCTCCAATCCCTCCCCCCCATACCCGAACCCCGAGACCCGAGACACGGCACTCTCCCCTTCCGGCAGGAACCCCCCGCTGCCTTACCCAAGATTCCCGGCATGCCGACTCCCACCAGCCGCCGGCCCAACATTCTTTTCGTCCAGACCGACAGTTGGGATGGTCGCCTGCTCGGCTGCCAGGGGCATCCCGCCATGCCGCAGGCGACTCCCCACCTGGATGCCCTGGCCGCCCGCGGGGTGCTCTTCCGCAATGCCTACTGTAACAACCCCATCTGCTGCCCCTCGCGGGCCAGCATGTGGAGCGGGCGCTATACCCACCACTGCGAGGGCTGGAACAACTATAAGGGGCTCTCCCCGGGCGACGCGACTTTCCGCACCGTGCTCGACGCCGCGGGCTATCGCACCCAGACCTACGGCAAGGAGGACTACCTCTCCGGCGCCCACACCGTCCGCGCCCGGGTCTCCGCCTGGACCCGCTCGGCCGATATCGCCCGGCCCCAGTACCGCATGGCCGGGCCCCGGCTCCTCGCTGGCGATGAGCCCCGCGTCCATCGCAAGGATTGGGAGCGCACCAACCTGGCCGTGGCCTGGCTGGAGGAAGCAGCCAAGACCCCGGGCGCTCCCTTCATGCTCTACCTGGGCATCAGCGCGCCGCACCCGGAGTTCGTGATATCCGAGCGGTACTGGAACCTGATTGCCCCCGACGGGGTGACCATCCCGCCGGCGGACCGGCAGGACCATCCGGTGATGGCTTACCAGCGCGCGGTCAAGAACTGGAGGCACGGCTTCTCGGAGGAGACTCTGCGCCAGGTCAGGCGCATCTACTATGCCATGTGCGCCGAAGTGGATGCCATGCTGGGCGAGATCCTGGCCGCCTTGCAGCGCACGGGCCTGGATGGGAGCACGTACGTAATCTTCACCAGCGACCACGGCGAAAATGCGCTCGAGCACCGCCAGTTCTACAAGAGCAATTTCTACGAGTCCTCGGCCCGCATCCCCCTCATCGTGGCGGGGCCCGGCCTGCAGCGCGGCGTCCAAACGGCTGCCCCCGTGTCGCTGGTGGACCTCTATCCCACGCTCATGGACATGGCCGGCGTCACCCCACCGGACGGCCTCGATGGGCACACCCTGATGCCCCTGCTCGCCGGCGATTCCTCGTCACGCCCCGACTGGGTGCTGGGGGAATACCACGACAGCGCGTGCAACACGGGCGCCTTCATGCTGAGGCAGGGGGACTGGAAGTACATCGCCTACGTGGGCCGGCCCCCCCAACTCTTCAACCTCCGGCATGACCCCGAGGAAGTCAGCAACCTCGCCCAGGCGGCGCCCACCGTCGTCGCGGAAATGGATGCCCTCCTGCGGCGCATCGTTGACTACGAGGCGGTTGACGCCAAAGTCAAGGCCTACGACCGGGCGGCCTTCGCCCGGTGGCGAGAGCAGGAACGCCGGGCCGGCACCTACCAGGACACCATGGCCCGCATCTTCAGCGGCTGGGACGACCTCGCCCCCTCGGATATCGTCCCCTGGACGGACGCGGACGAGGCGCGTATCGAGGCCTGGCTGGAGGCCGGCCGCTGAGAGAGGGCGAAAGCCGAGGACCGGCGCTTCTTCACCTCCACGCCTCCGCCGGCAACGCATCAACCATCGCGTTCAACTCATCGGCGAGCGGATCCAACTTTGCGCCCTTGTTGAACAGCACCGCATAACTCACTTCGTCATAGCGCCGCTGCACAGTAACGCTGGCCGTCCCCGCCATCCCCCCGAAAAAGATGCCGCCGCCATTGTCCGGGCGCGCGGCCCACCGGCCGGTGGCCGGGTCGATCAACCGCCCCAGTCCACCCATGTGATACCAGCGATACAGGCGCACCATGCCTTCGGCGGAGGCACTCAGCCCGTAGTAGTGCTCCAGGTATGGATGGCGATCGTACGGCCATTCACAGGTGGCATAGAACGGCTCGCGCGTATCCCTCCCGGATAGCGCTTCGCTGGCGATGCGGACGTCGCGGGTACCGCAGGAGGCGAAGAGATCGTCGCGCAGGAACCCCTCCAGATCGCCGGTAATCAGTTGCATCACGTACCTGAGCAGGAGGTACCCGTTGCTGTTGTACCAATTGGTGGTCCCGGGATCCTCACGCAAAGGCTGAGTGAGCAGGAACTGCACGTTCTTGGTCGCGCTCCACGCCCCCGTATCATTCAGCCGCCGGCGCATCTCGGCCAGCGGCGGCAGGTCCGGGCATCCGCTGGTATGCGTCCATAGTTGTTCCAGGGTAACCTGCCGCCAGCGCGGGTCCATGGTCGGCGGAGGGGTGATCCCATAGGCTTCCAGAATGGTCAGCAGCCGTGCCCCATACGAAAGCCGCTGCCGGGTGCGCCCGACGAGCGCGCCGCGGTCGATCAACTCCCGTAACGCGATGCTGGTGATCACCTTGTCATTGCTGGCCAGCCGCATGATGGCCCCGGGTGCCAGCGCCCGCCGTTTCTCCTTGTCAGCCCAGCCGAAGGCGCGCGACACCACGACGCGGTCGCCTTTCATCACCGCCAGCGTGCCCGCAGGGATGTTGTTCTTCACCATGAAGCGCCGTACTGCCATGCTGAGGGCGGCGAGCCGGGGATTGGCCTCACCCCCCGCCGTCGGCAGATCGAGCATTGGGTCGCGTACCAGGCCAAAGTCCAGATACCCGCCGCCTTGCGTGTTGGTGACGTGCACGGCAATCACGTTCTCTCCGGGATGCAGTGCCCCCGCCGCCACCGAGGCGACACGGAAGTAGTCCTGCCCTGGCGCCCACTCGGCATTGCGGTATGCCAGAACGCCGTTGAAGTAGACCTCAACTCCGTCATCATGCCGCCCGAACAACTCGACTGTGCCGAAGTCCATCTCCGGAAGATTGACTACCCTGCGCACCCACAACTGCGGGGTGTCCCACCAGGTGATGCACCACTCGTCGGCGTTGTAGGTGCTGCCGAAGGGCAGTGCCCCCTGCCGCCACCCGGCATCATCGAACGCAGGCTCGGCCCACCGGCCCGACGGCTCTTCCGTGGTGTACCGGCAGCGTGCGGTTGCCTTGTTGCCGCTGGGCACCAGAAACACCGGTGTCAGGTTGCCGTCAACCAGCGCACGGGGGTCAGGTGGAGATTGCCCGAGCGCTTGCCCCCGTTTGGGCGCGGGCGCAGTGCCAGCAGCCTTCCAGAGCGCGGCCGGGGTGCTGCCCTGCGCGTCCTTGAGGCGTGGATCGGCGCCACCCCGCATCAAGGCCTCGGCTGCCTGCGCCCGTCCCTCCCGCATGGCTACGTGTAGCGGTGTGTCACCGGCGGCGTTCGCTGCATTGGGATCGGCGGCCGACTTTAGCAGAACCGCGATCGCTTCCGGGGTATTCGTACGTGCGGCAAAGTGCAGGGCCGTGTTCCCGTTGGCATCGCTGGCCTGCACCGCCGCCGGGTGGCGCGCAACCAACCGGCCGATGGCCTCGGTCGTGCCTTGTGCCGCGAGCCTCAGGAGGCCCTGGTCTTCGTCGGACCCCGCCGGCGACGCGGTGAGGGCGAAGTGAGGCGTGCACAGCAAGAGCACAACCAGCAGAAGCGCATGTTTCATGAGCGCACTCCCTGTAGGCGGCCGTCGCGGCGCCGCCGCTGCTACTGCCAGAACATATAACACGGGATGTCGTAGTGGATGCAGATCAGGTTGAGCAGGCTGCCCACCACGAACTGCCCCAGGATCAGCCCGTAGAAGAAGGGCACCGCCCGCCGGAAGAGTTTCAGCCCGCCGTAGCGCAGAATCACCAGTTTCGCCAGCCAGGCCAGCGCCAGCGGCATCCACACCAGATTCATCTCCCAACTGCTGGAGACGGCAAAGCCCAGCGGATGGAAGGGGAAGTTGGGCAGGTTGAGCCGGGTGAGGTCGAGCAGGAAGGCGATGGCGAAGCCCACCCCGATCGCCACCGCCGCGGTGGGGTTGGGGCGCTCGGGGGCCGTGAGCCAGGAATCCAGTTTCACGAAGGCCTCCCCGCCGAAGGAGGACGCCGACCTGGCCTCCGCCCCGTAGACATACTGCAGGTGGAGCATGGCCCAAAAGCCGGCCAGCGTGCCCAGGATCCCCATCACCAGCAGGGCGGGGTAGAGCCGGCGGTCCATCCCCCCGCTCATGCGCTGCAGGCGAAAGCCCTCCAGTTGGTGGGGCATCGGGTGCGAACGGTAGGCCCGGTTGAACCAGAAGAACTGGCTCATGGCGGTCAGGTCCTGCGGGCCGTAACTGGAGGGGCCGGCGAGTAGGGTGAGGGTGGTATCGGGGCCGGTGAAGTGCAGGTCGTGCACCGGGGTGCCGAACTGGGCGCGCATGCGGGTGAGCGCCAGCGCCAAGGCAAAGTAGATGGCGAAGAACAGGGGAATCAGCCAGGCCGACATCCCCAGCGCCCGGGAGAAGAAGTAGATCACTGCCCCGCCCGTCAGCATCCCGATCACCGCTACCCGGTAGGAGGCCGGCTCGCCCCGGTCGTCCTCCGGGCGGCCGCCCCCGAACAGCCGGCGCAGGATGGTGCGCAGGTGGCTGCGGCTGTGCCAGATGGCGAAGGCGAAGAAGGCCATGTAGGCGCCGAAGGCCTGCTGGTCGATGTAGGGGAAGTTGGGCCGGGCCTCGTTGAAGCCCAGCCAGGCGGTGACGATGCGCTCCGCCTTCCAGAACAGGTAGAAAAACCAGCACGAGAACAGGAAATCCACCGGCATCAGCGCCCCCACCCCGATCACGAAGGGGTAGAAGGAGACCGGGCTCCAGCCCATCTGGTTCCACGGCCAGGTGGGGAAGTAGGGCAGCAGGTCCCGGTGCTCGATCGGCAGGTGGGGCACCGCGGGGTAGAGGAAAGCGATGCTGTTGAGCACGTCTATCCCCGCCGCCACCGCAAACCCCAGCCATAGCAGCCGCTGCCGGAAAAGCCGCCCGCTGGGGTGGGTGATCTCCAGCGGCAGTTGGACCAACGGGTAAGTGAGCGCCTCCCGTTCATCCCACTGTCGCCGCACCAGCACGTTGATGGAGAGCATCACCAGCAGCAGGGCGCCGATGAAGAGCGTCCACATCAGCACCGGCCGCGCCCAGGCCAGCAGGTGCTGGGCGGTGTAGAGGCTGCTGGCGCCAGTGAAGTAGCCGGCGATGGCCGCCTTGTCCTTGACCGCCAGCCAGTCGGGGATGCGGGCGCCGAAAAGCGCCAGGTATCGGTTCTCGGGGGTCGCATGGTAGAAGGGCCAGGCCATGGAGGGGGTCAGCACTTCCACGAAGTCGTGCCCGGTAACGGCCGACCCCACGCAGACCATGCTGTAGATGGCCAGTAACTCCGCCTGGCGCAGCGCCCAACCCGGGCGCAGGCGGGCCACCAGCACGTTCAGGCCGGTGACCACCAACAGCAGGAAAATGGCGTTGAAGAGCAGGCTGACGGTGGTGGGGTGGGCGGAGTAGCGGATCACCTCCATCTGCACCACCCAGTAGGAGTTGACAGGGAGCAGCACAGCGGAGACCAGCAGTGACCGCCAGGTGATGCCCGAGCGCGCCAGGGTCGCGGCCTTCTGGCCGGCTGGCGGGTTGGCGACGGCGCCCGGTGTGGGTGAGGGAGCGGCCATGCAGTGACTTACCCCTGGCGTGCAGGGCAACTCTACCGCCCGCGCCCCCAAAAGTAAAGCGTGCCCGGTGTCCGCGGGCGAGGGAGGTTGTTGTTACTGCGGACTGGCCGCTGATCGGCAAGAGCCCGGATGGCCTACCCCCCCGCTCCGCATTGACATCAGATTCAGCAGGCAGGCGGCGAGGCGGTTGGGGTCATGGCGGGCGAGGTTGGTGCGGCTGAGCAGGTCGGCGGTGATGGGGCGGGTGCCCATGCGCCGAATTTCCTCGGGTGAGGGGCGGACCATGACCGCCCCCTCCTTGCGGTAGGCCTCGAGCACCTGCCGGCTGGGCTGGCGGTCGTTGAGCAGACAGTAGTCAAATGGGTTGCACCCCAGGTGCTCGATGATGGCCGCGAGATGGTCGGCGGCGGTCATGCCGTCGGTCTCCCCCGCCTGGGTCATGACGTTGCAGACGTAGATCACCAGCGCCGGCGTCTCTTTCAGTGCCTCCACCATGCCCCCCACCAGCAGGTTGGGGATGATGCTGGTGTAGAGGCTGCCCGGCCCCACCAGCACCGCGTCCGCGGTGCGCACTGCCTCCAGGGCGTCGGGCAGGGCGGGCGGGGACTCCGGCTCCAGGAAGAGGCGGGCGATGCGGTTGCCCGAGCCGGCGATATTGGTCTCCCCTACCACCTCCCGCCCGTCCGAGAGCACCGCGTGCAGGGTCACGTCGTCCAGGGTGCTGGGGAGCACCCGGCCACGGATGGCGAGCACCTTGCTGGACTCCTTCACCGCCGCCTCGAAATCCCCCGCCACGTCGGTCATGGCGGCGATGAGCAGGTTGCCGAAGGTGTGGCCCTCCAGGCCGTTGCCGCTCTTGTCAAAGCGATACTGGAAGAGGCGCGTCATCAGTGGCTCGGCGTCGGCCAGGGCGACCAGGCAGTTGCGGATATCACCAGGGGGCAGGATGCCCATCTCCCGGCGGATGCGCCCCGAACTGCCGCCGTCATCCGACACCGTAACCACCGCCGTCAGGTTGGTGGTCACCTGCTTGAGACCGCGCAGCAGGGTGCTCAGCCCGGTGCCGCCGCCCATGGCCACCAGGGCCGGCCCCGCCGGCAGCAGGCGCTTGCGATAAATGGCCTCCACCAGCCGCCCGTGATCCTGCGGGGAGAGCACCTCGGTGATCGAGCGTACCAACTGCCGCAGCCCGAAAAGTAGCAGCACAAAGCCGAGGCCGGCGATAATGGCCCCCCAGAACCGGTTGCCCAGGAACTTGCCCGTGTGCTCGTGCACCAGCAGGGTGAGGTGAGCGAAGGCGTTGAGCAGGGGCACCTCGGTGAGCACGGAAACGCCGCCGGCCAGGCACACGGAGCCGAAGAGAATGAGGAAAAACCAGCGCTTGATCTTCATCCCCGGCCACAGCCACCGCAGCAGTTTCATGCCTGTTCCTTGCGCTTGATATCCCGGTGTTCCAGGCGCACCCGATACCCTTGCAGGCGAAGACGTTCCGCCAGCCGACAGGCGATGGCTACCGAGCGGTGCTTGCCGCCAGTGCAACCGAAGGAAATGGTGAAGAACGCCTTGCCCTCGCGGGCGTGCAGGGGCAGGCTGAAGTCGAGCAGCCCGGTAAGCAACTCCCAGTAGCCATTTGCCTTGGCCCCTGTAAACACATACTCCGCCACCTCGGCATGGGTTCCATTCAGCCCCTTGAGGTGTGGCACGTAGTGCGGGTTGGGCATGAACCGTACGTCGAAAACCAGGTCGGCATCCAGGGGCACGCCATACTTGTAGCCGAAGGACACCACGCTCACCAGCATGGATGAGGCCTGGGAGGTGCGCCGAAAAAGCGAGATGATCTCCTCCCTCAACTCCCGCACCTCGACGCTGGAGGTGTCCAGCACCTTGTCGGCCACCTCCCGGATGTCCTGGAGCTGCTCGCGCTCGAGCGCGATGGCATCCAGCAGGGCCCGCCGAGGGGTGGCCAGCGGGTGACGGCGCCGGGTTTCCTTGTAGCGGTTGAGCAGGACGTCGGAGGACGCTTCCAGGAAGAGCACGCGGTAGTCCACCCCTATCTGGCGGAGTTGATCCAGCGCCCACTGCAGGTCGGCAAAGAAGGCGCCGCCCCGCACGTCGGTCACCAGCGCCACCCGGCGCACCTTGCCCTGGTCGCCGCTGCACAACTCGGCGAACTTGGGCAGCAGCGTGGGCGGGAGGTTGTCCACGCAGAAAAAGCCCATGTCCTCCAGGACGTGCAGCACCTGGCTCTTGCCGGCGCCCGACATCCCGGTGACGATCACAAAATCGGTTACCCCCTGCCGCATGCGGCTCGGCACCTCAGTGTCTCCTTTTCACCCCCGCCGCAGTCGTGAGTACGCCGTTGATCAGCCCCAGCACCACCGCGCCCAGCAGGGCATCCCAGAAACCGGACACGCGAAAACTGGGGATCCACCCGCCCCCCACCAACAGCAGGAGCAGGGCGTTGAGCACGAAGCCGGTCACCAGGGCGAAAAGCCCCAGCGTCAGCAGGTTCAGCGGAAAGGTCACCAGCCGGAAGAAAAAAAGCAGCGGGCGCACCAGGGCGTTGAGCAGCCCGATCGCCAGCGCCGCCAGCACTGCCGGCAGCACCCCCTCAATCTTGATCGCCTGGGAATGGGTCATCCCATTCACCACCAGCGAAGTCAACCACAGGGCCAAAGTGAACAAGCCCCACATGTAAAGTAGACGTCTCATATGAAGACCCCGACACTCGGCAATCGGCACCGGCACTCGCAAAGGCAACCGGCAACAGGCATCGGGCATCAGGCAGGGACTCGGCATCTCAGATCTCAAATCTCAAATCTCAAATCCCAGATGCTTCTGCCCGCCTGGACCCCTCCCACTCAACCACTCACCACTCCACCACTCGACCTGCCTGACGAATTCCTATCCGCCTGTACCACGTACTGTCCGCTCCAGCTCCAGCAGGCGGCGCTTCATCTCCAGGCCGCCGCCGAAGCCGGTCAGGCTGCCGCCGGCGCCGAGCACGCGGTGGCAGGGGACGACCAGGGGCAGCGGGTTACAGTGCAACGCCTGGCCGGCGGCCCGGGGAGCGCGCCCGTTGCCGGCCTGGGCAGCGACCCACCCATAGGTGCGGGTCTCACCGTAGGGGATGCTCGCGGTGGCCCGCAGCGCCGCTTGCTGGAAATCGGTGAGACCGCCCAGGGTATAGAACAGGGTGAACTCCCGGCGCTTGCCCGCCAGGTACTCCTCGATTTGCACCCGTGCCTGGGCCAGCAGCGGATGGTCGGGTGCCAGCCGGGCCCGCCCGGCGGTGGCGGTGGCCACCTGTTCCGGAGCGGGTAAGGTCACCGCATGGAGCGCATGCTCGTCCGCGACAGTGCAGATCCAGCCCCCCCAGGCCGGGAAGAGGTCGCAAGAGAAACGGGAGTCAAAGGAGCCGTAGTGCATATCCCCTCACTTTGGCCATGTGCCGCGAAGATTGTAGCACAAAGCCGGGGGGTCCGCCCAAAGCAAAGGTCCGGCGCGAGCGGTGCCGCGCCGGGCAGATGGCCAACAAGGCTGTCCGCTATTGTCCCAGCCTGCGACCTGCCCCTGGGCGAAGTGTTGCCGGGGCGTTTCTTGATCACCTGCTGGCGTCGCTGCTGGGCTTCCCCCAGCCGCTGGCACCCATCACCGGGCACCAGGTGCAGCCGGTCGCGCTCCTGCGCCGGCCAGGTGGCAAAGTCCTTGCCTGCCAGCCGGAGGGCTTCCGAGAGGTCCCCCACCGCCTTGGTCAGCATGGCCTTGGCAGTCTCCGGCCGGGGGTCGTACATGCCGGCGTAGACCAGGGTCATGCCGCGGGTCATCAGCGCCTCCTGGTCTTTGGGAGCCAGCGCCACGGCCTGGTCCATGCGGGCCAAGCCGCGCCCGTACAGGTCCTGGCCCCGCTGCCAGTTCCCCTGCTGGTAGGCGGCGCCGCCCTGGTAGAACCAGCAGGAGCCCTGGATCGCCATGGCCGAGGCGTGCTTGGGGTTCTTGGCCAGCAGTTTGCCGCAGGTGGCCACCACCCGGTCCAGCGCCGCCGCATCCCCTGCCATCCCCGCCGTGAAGTCCTTGGATACCATGTCCCATGCGCTCGGGGTCTTGGGCTGGTCGGCCGTCAGCGTGAAACTGGACGCCACCAGCAACCCCCCCCACCAACAGTCCGGCAATCAGCAGCACTCGTTTCATGTTCTGCCTCCTTCATTCGTCAACATGTTGGGTATCCCTCAGCCCCGGCTGGGCCCGGCCGGGCTGTCCAGGATCTCCCGAAGTGCAGCCACGTGCTCCTCGAAGGCGGCACGGCCGCGGGTAGTGGCGGTGAGGTAGGTCTTGGGCCGGCGGTCCACAAAGGTCTTGTCGACCTTGATATAGCCCGCCTCCTCCAGCCGCTGCAGGTGGGCGCCCAGGTTGCCGTCGGTTGCCCCCAGCGACTGCTTGAGGTAGGAGAAGTCCAGCTGGTCGCCCGGGCCCAGGCTGCTCAGGGCGGCCATGATGCGCAGGCGCAGCGGTTGGTGAATGGTGGGGTCAATGCTCGCCACGGCTCACCCCCCGGCGGCGGGCCAGCAGCCCCGTCACCAGCAGCGTGCCTCCGGCCGCAACGCCGCACCACAGCCAAAACCACAGCCAGGGCAGCAGGAGCCCGGCCGCGAGCAGTACGGTCAAGAGCAGCCCCAGCCAGAACAGCAGGCGCGACTCCAGCCACAGCCCCATGATCAGGTAGCCGCACATGGGGACCGTGCCCAAGAGCACGCCGAAGTGCTTCCATAGCGCGATCCAGCCTCGGGTGCCTTCCGGGTGGAGGAATGGGACGAGCAGGCCCACCCACAGGTACACGTAGGCCCAGAGCACCAGCCAGAGCCAACCTACGTTGCGCGCGGACGAGGCCCAGCGCACCGGGGTCACCTTGCGGTAGACCAGGCCGCTGGCCATCCCGCCCCCGGCCAGCAGCACCACCCACCAGAGCGCCGTCACACTCACGCGCATCCCCAGGTAGGGGATGGTGTACGGCGCCAGGAAAGCGGTGCCCACGTACCCGAGGAGCCAGACCAGGCCCCAGATGATGAACATCCAGTCCGAGCCACGGTAGGCGGCAGCCTCCCAAGTGGCCTTGCTTACCGCGCCCACCTCGGCCAGTGACTCTCGGGCTTCCTCCGGCGAAACGTTCATCTATGCGCTCCCTTCTGTCCTTCCAGAGTACTCTGCACCATAGAGTACTCTACAGTTGCGCACGTGTCAAGGGGGGTCGGCGGCTTTTTTGCGGGGGATGGGGATCTGGGTTTGGGGTATGGGGTTTCGGGCTTCGGGTCTGGGTCCGGGGTTGAATACTGGATTCTGGACGCTGGATGCTGGAGGGAGAGAAAGCACCCTCGCGGGCTTGCGCGCCCCGGCTATCAAGCGGTCGCGATCCCGAGGCTCAGCGAAGTGGCGGGACAACACCGGGGCAAGGTAAGCGGGGAGCCCACGGGAGGGGCTCCCCACTCAGGACCGAGGTTCCCCCCCGAGACGCGAACCCCGAAACGCGAACCCCGAAACCCGAGACCCTGTACCTCTACTCGCCTGTTTTGAGCCGGTACAGTTCCTTGGGGTTGTCCCAGAGCCACTTGCGGGCAACGGCCAGGGCCTGTTCCTCGCTCCAGCGGCCCTCCAGGATGCGGCGGGCGAGCACGCGGGCGATATCCTCGCGGGCCATCACCATGTGCCCGTAGGCCTTCTCCACCGGCTTGTGGTAGTCGCCGCCGAAGCCCAGCAACTTGCTCATGGGCACCAGGTCCACGGCCTCGTCCAGCGCCTCGGTGGCGAACTGCTGGGAGATGATGTGCGTCCAGGCCAGGTTGAGCCAGGCGTTGACGAAGGTCTTGCCGATCATCAGGGATTCCCGCACGTAGGGGTAGCCCAGGTGGTAGAGGTCAAAGCGGGTCTTGGGGTGGCGCTGCAGCAGGGGGATCATGTGGGTGGGGTTGAGCACCCGGAAGTCTCCCCAGTAGCCGGTGTGCACGGCCACCACCAGGTCCTCCTGCCCGGCAAAGCCCACCACCTGGTCCACCACGTAGTCGCGCAGGGGATTTACCGCGGGCAGGCTGCGCTCCGTGCCGTCGCGCAGCGAGTTGAAGGCCGCGAGGGCGGCACTGCGATCCGGGTTGCCGTAGGGGTTGGACATCATCTTCAGCCCTACCGTGCCCTCGGACTTCACCCGCACCACGTAGGCGTGCATGGCCTCGACGTAATCGTCCAGGGTGCGGATCACCGCGCCCTTCAGCTGCCCGCATGTGGTCAGTGCCTCCCACGACTCCATGCCGTGGGTCATGGGCATCACCGAGGTGAGCAGGCCCGGGCCCAACTCCACGCCCGTCTTCCCGCACTGGGTGAGCGAGGCGCGGATGTTGCAGGCCTCACCCAGCACCCGCTGATAGAGGCCCTTGGTGTTGTGCTTCTGCAGCGCCTCGGAGATGGCGACGTAAGTGTGCTCATTGATATCGTCCACCCCGCAGAACTTTCGCGCCGCCAGCAGGGCGGCCCGGGCATAGGAGGACCAGCGGATGTTCTCCCAGTGCGGCGCCAAAAGTGACCAGCGGTAGTCCAGCGGAAGGTTGGTATCCTGGGTGCGCAGATAGTCCTGCTCACTCATGCCGTCGGCGTACAGGTCGCCCCAGGTGTAATGCGAGAAGAGCGTGAACACGTCCACCGGGCGCGAGATGCGCTCGGATTCCGGGGACATGTGCTCATGGCAGTCGATCACCGGGATGGCCTCCAGGGCCTGGATCAGGCTGCGCTCGAGTGATGCTTGGTCGGGCATGGGAACCTCCGTTGTGCGGTCATTCTGAGCGAGGCCGCGGCGGCCGAGCGAAGAATCTCGTGAGGATCGCCCTATCGGCGCGAGATGCTTCGCTTGCACCTTCGCGGGGCTGCGGCGCCGCTCAGCATGACCTGCTAATAGACGATCTCCACCCAGTCCCCGCGTGCGACCGATTCCTCCACCGCGCACAGGATCCGGGTGACGGCCAGGCCCTCGGCACCGGTGACCAGGGGAGGTTTGTTGTTGGTCACGCAGTCCACGAAGTGCTCGATGCTGGCCAGCATGAAACCGTGCCGCTCACCCTGAATCATCGGGGCGCCCACGGTGTCCACCAGGTGGGGCTTGTCGGTGTACTTGGTCGCGTCGTGGTGGGTGAGCGGCTCCAGGTAGAGGGCGCCCTCACTGCCCACGATGTGCCCCCGGAAATCGCAAATGTTGGGCTGGCTGTCGGGGAGCACCCACACATGCTCCAGGCGCCCGATCGCGCCCGAGGGGAACTCAAAGGTGATCGCATACAGGTCAGGAGTCTTCACCCCCATCCCCTCCAGCACCCCGCTCCGGACGAGGGCATGCACCCGCCGCGGGTATTCGCCCAGAATCCAGCACATTTGATCCACCGCATGCGGGCCCAGGAACCAGAGCACGCTCGAGCGAGAAGCCCAACTGAGCATCTTGGTGGCCACGAACTTGGTGTTGCTCATATGCAGGTCGAAGATCAGGGGCCGGCCCAGTTCCCCTGCCCGCAGGGCGTCGCGAGCATGGTTGAAGATGGGGCTCCAGCGGTTGTGGAAGTCCACCATCAGGGAGACGCCGGCCTCCTGGGCGGCCTGCACCATGGCCTCCGCCTCCGCCACCGTGGTGGCCAACGGCTTTTCCACCAGCACGTGCTTGCCCGCCCTGGCCGCCGCAATCACGATTTCCGCGTGGGCAAAGTCGGGCGTCGCCACCGATACCGCATCAATGGTGGGGTCGGCCAGCACCTGCCGATAGTCGGAGGTACACCACTCGGCCTTGTAGCGCACGGCCACTTCCTGCGCCCGCTGCTCGTTCAGGTCGCACACGGCTGCCAGGAAGGCATGAGGGTGGCGAGCATACACCAGGGCGTGCGACTCTCCCCACAGCCCCACCCCGATCGCCGCAAAACGCTTGTCAGGCATGGAAACCTCCTGGGCCCTCGATACTTGACACTGGACGCTGGCCCGGTGCCCTCTCCCTTACCCGGGACCCGAGGCCCGAGACGCGGCGGTCTGTCCGCCGATTCGCCCATGCGCCTGTCCGCCTACCTTACCCCAATGCCTCGGCAGTATCCTGCAACTGCCGCATAATGGGGATGCGCTGGGGGCATTTGGGCTCGCATTGCCCGCACTCGATACAGGCCGCGGCACGCTTTCCCTCGTCGAGTTTGCCGTACTCCTTGCGGGCCAGTTCGCTCAGACCATAGACCCGGTGCACGTTCATCATCAGAAAGTTGGCCGGGATATCCACCCCGTTTGGGCAAGGCATGCAATACCCACAGCCGGTACAGTACAGTTCTGCCAGCCGCCGCCGCTCCGCCAGCGCGGCCGCCACCTGGGCAGTCTCGGCGTCGTCCAGCGCGCCCAGCCGCTCGGCAGTGGCCACATTCTCCTCCAACTGCGCCATATTGCTCATGCCACTGATGGCGCACGAAACATGGGGGTTCGCCAGTACGAAGCGCAGGGCGATGGCCGCGGTGGAGGCGCCGCCCGCCAGCCTGGCTAACTCCGGCGAGGGGGCGGCCAGCCGCCCCCCGCCCACCGGGCCCATGATTACCACTCCCATCCCCCGTTCGTGGGCATGCGCGATAGCCTCCTCGTTGGCCCGATCCAGGAAGTTGTACTGGACGGTCATGACCTCGAACTCCCCCGTGTCTATCAGCCTGACCAGGTTGGCCGGGGTGTCGTGGCAGGAAAAGGCCAGGTGGCGGATGAGGCCTTCATCCTGCGCCTTGCGCACCGCCTTCAGGATGCCCCGGCCCAGCGCGAACTTCTCATACGCCTCCCATAGCAGCCCGTGCAGGTGCCACACGTCCACATAGTCCACCCCCAGGCGGCTGAGCTGGAACTCGATAGCCTGCCGGTATTCGTCCGCACTCATGGACTCGGTGGTGCTGTGCCAGGGGCCCATGGGACGCTTGGTGGAGAGGTAGACCTTGTCCCGCTGGCCTTTCACCGCCTCTCCCACCCGCCGCTCGCTCTCGGGATAGCCGTAAGCGGTGTCTATGTAGTTGATGCCCAACTCAATGCCGCGTCGGAGTAGGGCGATTGCCTCCTCGTCGCTCTCCTTGGGCAGGCGCATGGCACCAAAGCCCAGGGCAGTCACCTTCAGGCCGGTCCGGCCCAAGTCACGCAGTTGCACGGCTGCTCCCTCCGCGAAGTGGAAACTCCCGGGGTTACTTTCGGCCTTGTCCCCCTGCTTCCTTTGCCCGCCGTGGCCCAGGAAGGCATCCCCGCCCCGCCGAAGTGGAGGGCATCACCATCAGGGGGTCTCGCATGGTAAAGGCGTTGGCGCACGTGTGCTTTACGGTCCGGGACCTGAACCGCTCCATCCGCTTCTACGTCGAGGGGTTGGGGCTGCGCCCGGCCTTCGACTTCGTGCGGGATACCGGCGAGCGCTTTGGCGTGTACCTGCAGGCGGGCGGGCGCTCGTTCATCGAGTTGTTCCAGGGCGAGCCAGCGCCGCCCAGCGACCAGGGCTCCTATCGGCACATCTGCCTGGAGGTGGAGGACGTGGCAGCCGCGGTCGCCTCCTTGCGAGGCAAGGGCATTGAGGTGACGGACGCTGCCATGGGCGGCGACCACAGCTGGCAGGCCTGGCTGGCCGACCCCGATGGCAACCGTATCGAGTTGCACGGCTATACGCCCGAGAGCATGCAGGCGCCGTTTGTGGGGTAAAATCCAGGTCTGCGGTTCGGGGTACAGGGGGACGAGATGCTCAAGAAACTGAAGGATGCCGTAACTGGGGCCGGGCGGGTGGCGGGGGATCTGGCGCGCTCGTCTGTGGAGAAGACGGGCGGGGTGGTGAAGCGCGCCACCGGCGGGGAGGCGCTGGAGTTACTGCAGACCTACTGCGACCGTTACACCACGGTGTTGGTGGGAATGCACGAGCAGATCCAGGAGGAGCGCGGGGCCAACGAGGCGCTGCGGGAGGACCTGCTGACGCGCATGGGCAAGGCCGAGGGCCGGGTGGAGGATATGCAGCGCGAACTCGGGGCGGGGCTGGAGGCGCTGCGCGTGCAGCAGGAGCGGCACCAGCGCCTGCTGGCCGACGGCGAGGCGGCCCTGGCGCAGTTGCGGGAGGCCCGGGAGACCTCGAGTCGCCTGCTGCGCCAATACAGCGGCCTGTACGGGGTGGCGCTGGCGGTGGGGCTGCTGGCGATGGCGGTGGCGATCATCGCCCTGGTGGTGGGGCTGCACTGATGGGGGCCGACCCCCGCCTGGACAACCTGTTGCGCCATTACCTGCCGCGGGTGACCAACGAGCGCGAACGCTACCTGGAGGCGCTGTACCGGGCCTATGCCGCCCGGCATCGCCCCGATGGCACCGGGCCGGGCGCCGCAGCCAAAGTGGCGCAGACCGTGGGCGGCCAGGTAATAAAGCAGGCGGCCACCGTGTCCAAGGTGAACCCGGCCTTAGCCCTGCTGGCCGAGGTAGTGCTGCGGGGGGCGGCCCTGGCCCACGGCAACGCCGGCGTCTGCCGCATGCTCGAGGGGCATATCGAGGTGCTGGAGAGGCTGTCGCTTCCGTTGTAGGGCGAGGCCTCTTCCGCCTCTCCCCCCGGGAGACCTGTCCCGAGCGTAGCCGAGGGAGGGCTGGGGTGAGGGGTTGCGGCCTTCTGTGGGCAGCCTGCATGTGGGCCGGAGTGCCACGCCCCGCCTGTGCCGCCTGCCGCTTGCTGGCTATGCTCCCCCGGCCCCTCCGGGGCCAGACTGCTTCACTCCCCCTCCCAGTATCGCGCCAGCTCGTCGCGGGCAAACGCGGGCAGCGGCGACTCGCTCCCGTCGGGCGCCACCAGCACCAGGCCCTGCTCCGGCGGCGTGGCGGTGCCGATGATGGTGGCGGGGATGCCCAGGGCATGCAGGGCGGACAGGGCGTGCTCGGCCTCGAAGGGGGGCAGGGCGGCCACCAGGGTGCCGGAGGCGATCAGCCCCAGGGGGTCCAGCCCCAGGGCGCCACAGAATTGCTCTGTCTCCGGCAGGATGGGGATGCGGGCCCGCTCGATGCGCAGGCCCACGCCTGAAGCGGCCGCCAGTTCCGCGAGGCCGGTGGCCAGCCCGCCCTCGGTGGGGTCGTGGAGGGCGTGCACGGTGACCGTGTCGCACAGCACCCCCGCCTCGCGGGCGATGCTGATGCCGGGGTCATAGAGGAAGCCCGCGGCCCGCGTCACCGTCTCTGGGTCCACGCCGGCGGCTTGCAGGGCCTCACCCGCCTCCCGGGCGAGCAGGGCGGTGCCTTCGACCGCCAGGGCCTTGGTGACCAGGATCACGTCCTCGGGCCGGGCCCCGGAGGAGGTGATCACGCGCTCAGGGGCCACCTCGCCGAGCAGGCACCCGATCACGATGGGCCGCTCCAGCCCCAGGGTGATCTCGGTGTGCCCCCCCACCAGGGCGATGCCCACCTCGTGGCAGGCTGACAGCACCTGGGAGAAGATGGCCTCGGCCGTGTCCTCCCCCACCCCCGGCGGCAGCAGCACGGTGGCCAGGAACCACAGCGGCCGTGCCCCCATCACCGCCAGGTCGTTGCCGTTCACCTGCACCGCGTACCAGCCGATGGCATCGCTGGCGAAGGTGATGGGGTCGGATTTGGCGACCAGCAGGCGGTCCGGCGCGGTCTGCAGCACGGCCGCGTCCTCGCCGTAGCGGGGCCCGATGATCACCCGCTCCCCCACCGGCACCCGTGCCAGCAGCCGGGAGAGCAGCGCGGGCGGCAGTTTGCCGGGCTTCATGGGGCAAGGCTTCGCTCAGGATACAAGCGGCTCCTGCCGAATATGCTGGCAGCGAGCGGGAGGAAGGCGACCGAGCCAGCGGTTGCTCGCGGGTGCCGCCGCTCTTCTGCCCGAATGCCGCCGTGACCAGGGGACAACTTGCGGTGTGGGTCTGCCGGGCGGCCGGATGGTCGCCGCTGGCCTCGGGGACGCCCGCCTTCGCCGACGTGCCGGCAACCAGCCCTTACTACGGCTACATCGAGCGGCTGTATGCTCAGCGCGTGATCGCCGGCTGCGCCACCAACCCGCTGCGCTTCTGCCCGAACGCCCCGGTGACCCGGCTGCAGGCGGCGGTGGTGCTGTGCCGGGCGGCGGGTATCGCACCCTGCGACAAGCCTACGCCCACCTTCGCCGACGTGCCCAGGACCAACCCCGCCTACGGATATGTTGAGGCACTCTACGCTCACGGTGCGGTCAGCGGCTGTGCGACGGGGCCGCTACGCTTCTGCCCCACCGCGCCGGTAACCCGGGGGCCGATGGCCTCCATGCTCTGCCGGGCGCTATACGTCGTCTGGTGGTAGCCTCCGCCTGACTGCCTGCCAAACGGCCCCGCCCTTCCAGAGGGCGGGGCCGTTTCTTTTGACGGGTCGGGAAGGATGGCGCGGCGCCCGCCCGAACTGGAATAGGGTGGTATTTGTGCCCGGCGCGTTGACAGGCCGGGCGCTTTGGGGTAGCGTGAGCAAGCCCCAAGACCTCTTTCCAAGGAGTACGTGCGTGAGCCTGCACTATCCCGCGCCCAGCCCCCGGGAGGGCTACCAGCCCATCATCGACCGCGCCCAGGCCGGCCTGGAGTACCTGGACTTTGGCCTGCTGCGCCTGGGGCAGGGGATGCGCCATACGCTCGATTTCCCGGAGGTGGAGGCCGCGCTGGTGATCCTGGGCGGCACCTGCCACCTCACCGGCGAGGGGTTCTCCTGGCGAGATGCCGGCAAGCGAGATTCGGTGTTCTCCGGCCGCGCCACCGCCGCCTACCTGCCGGCCGGCAGCCGGGTGGAGGTGGAGGGGGCGAGCCGGGCGGTCCAGATCGCGGTCTGCACCTCGCCCGCCCGCCCGGGCGGCAAGCCCCAACTCGTAACCCCCGACGAGGTCTCCACACGCACGGTGGGGAGCGGGACATACGAGCGGGAAGTGCAGGATATCATCCTGGACAACGTGCCCGCGCAGCGGCTGCTGGTGGGCGAGACCTTTAACAAGCCCGGCTGCTGGTCGAGTTACCCCCCTCACAAGCACGACGTGGCCAACCTGCCCACCGAGGTGAAACTCGAGGAGGTGTACTACTTCCAGGTGAACCCCCAGCAGGGCTTTGGCATCCAGCGCATCTACAGCCCGGAGGCGGGCCTGGACGAGTCCTACGCGGTGCAGGATGGCGATACCGTAATCATCCCCCGGGGCTACCACCCGGTCGCGGCCGCGCCCGGCTACACGGTCTATTACCTGTGGATGCTGGCCGGCGAGGAGCGGGTGATGAAGCCCAACGACGACCCCAGGCACGCCTGGGTCAAGCAGGCATAAGGAGGCACGCACATGGTGCAGAACATCGAGGCGCTCTGCCGGGTGGGCATCATTCACCCCATGGCCTACCCCGAGGTGGGCAAGGGCGAGGGCCCCATCCTGGCCACCCTGGAGCGGCTGCTCATCGACCCCTACTTCGGGGCGGTCGAGGTCACCTGGATGAAGGACCCCGAGGTGCGCCGGCAGGCCCGCGCCATGGCCGAGCAGGCGGGCGTGGACCTGGTCTTTGCCGGCCAGCCCCCGCTCCTATCGCAGAAACTCGACCTCAACTCCCTGGACGCGGCAGCGCGCAAGGCGGCAGTGAAGCAGTGCTTCGACTCGGTGGACCAGGCCTATGACCTGGGCGCGCGCATCCTCGCCGTGCTCTCCGGGCCCGACCCCGGTGCCGACAAGCGCCCGGCGGCCACCGCGGCCCTGGTGGACAGCCTGAAGCAGATCTGCCGCTACGCCCAGGAGAAAACCTCGGACTACCAGTTGGCGATCTCCCTGGAGACCTTCGACCGCACCATAGACAAGAAGTGCCTGATCGGCCCCACCACGGAGGCCGCGGCGGTGGCGGCGGCGGTGAAGGAGGAGTGCTCCAACTTCGGGCTCACCCTCGACCTCTCCCACCAGCCGCTGCTCGATGAGACCATGCACGAGATGGTGATCGAGGCCATTGACCACCTCATCCACGTGCACATCGGCAATGCCTACCTGGGCGACAAGTCCAGCCCGGCCTACGGCGACCAGCACCCCCGCTTCGGGTTCCCCGGCAGCCCCAACGGCCCCCAGGAGTTGCGGCGCTGGCTGGAGGTGCTGATCTACGCCGGGTATTTCAAGAAGAACGTGCCCACCAGTAAGCCGGTGGTGAGTTTCGAGGTGAAGCCGCTGCCCGGTGAGTGCTCTGAACTGGTGATCGCCTCGGCCAAGCGTACCCTCAACGAGGCCTGGGCGGAATTGTAGGAGCCCCGCCAAGAGGGAAGAGGAGAGCGGTGTTTCTCCCCTGCGGCCATTGCCGGCGTTCCTGGGCAACGGCCTCCGGTCGGAATGACACCGCTCTTTCCAAGCATACAGAGGAGGTTTGCGAGTTGGCGTACCGCGTGTATGTGACCCGGCGCATCCCCGAGGCCGGGCTAAAGATGGTGCTCGAGGCCTGCGAGGCCAAGGTGTGGGAAGACGAGGTCCCGCCCCCCAGGGACGTGCTGATGAAGGAGATTGCGGAGGTGGACGGGCTGCTCTGCCTGCTCACTGACCGCATTGACGCCGAGGTGATGGATGCAGGTAAGAAACTGCGGGTGATCTCCAACTACGCGGTGGGCTACGACAATATTGACATCCCCGCGGCCACCGCCCGCAAGTTGATCGTGGGCAACACCCCGGGCGTGCTTACCGAGACCACCGCCGATCTCGCCTTCACCCTGCTCATGGCCTCAGCCCGCCGCATCGTGGAGGGCGACAAGTACACCCGCGCCGGCAAGTGGCGGGCCTGGGGCCCCACCCTCTTCCTGGGCTATGACATCCACCATGCCACCCTGGGCCTGGTGGGCCTGGGCCGCATCGGCTCGGAGATGGCCAAGCGGGCCAAGGGCTTCGATATGAAGGTCCTGTACTACGATGCCTTCCGCCGCGAGGACCTGGAGCAGTCGCTGGGCGTGCAGTACGTGGACCTGGACACCCTGCTCCGGGAGTCGGATTTCGTCAGCCTGCACACTCCGCTCACCGAGCAGACCCGCCACCTGATCGGCGCCCGCGAACTGGGCATGATGAAGCCCACCGCGATCCTGATCAACAGCTCGCGAGGCCCGGTTATTGACCAAAAGGCGCTCTATGAGGCACTGCGCGACAGGAAGATCGCCCACGCCGGGCTCGACGTCTTCGAGGTGGAGCCCATCGCCCACGACGACCCCCTGCTGAGCCTGGACAACGTGACCGTGGTGCCCCACATTGCCAGCGCCAGCCACGCCACCCGCTCCAAGATGGCGGTGATGGCGGCCACCAACCTCCTCGCCGGCCTGCGGGGGGAACTTCCCCCCAACTGCGTCAACCCGGAGGCCTGGGGGAAGTAGCAGAGCCCCTCTCCACCGGGAGAGGGTTAGGCTAAGGGGCGTTCGACAGGATGACACGGGGGCAGTTGCCGGCCGCATGCAGCAGGCAGGTAACTGCCCCCGACCACCCGAAAGCCTAAACTATCCGCACTTTGGAGGTGTTGCAGTGGGTGCTTACTCAGTGGCCGGATACAAGTTCGACCTGGCCAAGTTCTTTCCCATGTCCATCTTTGACCGGGTCACCGACCTGCGCGTGGAGCGGCCGGGCGCCATCCTGGACGAAGCCAAGGCTCGCCGGCGCCGGGATACCCTGACCCTGGACGGTAAACTGGTCATCCTCGCGGCTGACCACCCGGGGCGCAATGTGACCAACTTCGGCGACGACCCCATCGCCATGGCCGACCGCCAGCAGTACCTGGGGCGAGTGCTGCGCGTGGTCTCCAACCCCGGGGTGGACGGCGTCATGGCTACCACCGATGTGATCGAGGAACTGTTTGCCGTGCAGCGCCTGGTCAAGGACGCCGGTGGGCCCTCCTTCCTGGACGGCAAGGTGATCCTGGGCTCCATGAACCGCTCCGGGCTCGCCGGCGCCTCCTGGGAGATGGACGACGCCTTTACCTGCTGGACCGCCGAATCCATCGCCGAGTACAACCTGGACGGGGCCAAGATCATGTTCCGGCTGGAAATGAGCGAGCCGGTGTGCAACAACACCCTCATCGCCTGCGCCGAGGCCATTACCGCCATGAACTCCTACGACCTGCCCACCTTCGTGGAGCCGCTGCCGGTGGTGCACGAGGACGGCAAGTACAAGGTGAAGAAAAACCCCGCTGACCTGATGAAGATGATGGGGGTGGCCAGCAGCCTGGGCGACGCCAGCCGCAATATCTGGCTCAAGATCCCCTACTGCGAGAACTACGCCCAGGTGGTGAAGGCGAGCACCTGCCCGCTCTTGATGCTGGGTGGCGAGAGCAAAGGCGACCCCACCGGCACCATCGCCGATTTCGCGGCGGGCATGCAGGCAGGCAAGAACGTACGCGGCGCACTGGTCGGCCGCAATGTCACCTTTTGTGGTGATGACGACCCCTACGCGGTGAGCGTGGCCATCACCGAGGTGGTGCATAAGGGCCTGACCGCCGAGCAGGCGGTGGAGGTGCTCATGGGCACCCGCGACCGGGGCCTGGATGCCCTCACCCGCTGGGTGAAGTAGCGGCTCGCAAGCGCAAGCCAAGGCAGGCGCAGGGCAGGGGGCGATTCCCTGCCCTGCGGCGCCTATGGGAGGCATTTCTCTCTCGTTTCCCTCTTGCTAAACAAGCAATTCCTGCTATAATGTGCGCATCGGGATGTTGCCGCCCCCAGCACTTGCTCTCATCACGGCACCGCTTACCCCCCATCCCCCGTGGTAAAGGCGTTTCTGTATGTGCCCGCCAGGGCACGGCTGGTGAGACTGCCCAGGAGGTTCCGCCGGCCTGGCAACCGGCAGTGTGCCGGGGTCGCCTATGCTCCGGGTGACGACCCACTCCCGGCCCAGGTAGCGCCTACCAGGCGCCGCCGTCCCCTTTCCGGTGCGCTTGCTATGCCAGACCAGGGCAGATCGGCCGGGCACCCGGCACGCTGAACAGGTTGCCACCTTGTAGCGAGGGGCAGGCAAGAGCCTGCCCCCTCTGCTTGTGGTAGGAACGTCCCAGGGGTGGTGGGGAGTGCCAGAGGCGCTTCAGGGGTTCCTGTTGGCGCTGTAACACGCCATCGGTGATGCGGTGCCAAGCGGCCGATCAGAGGAGTTTCGATAGATCCGCGAGCCCTACGCCCAGGTCATCCAGAATGCCGGCGAGGGTCTTGGGCTTGATGGTCTTGCCGGCATGCATGGGAATCACCACCCGCCGGTTGTCACCGCAACACGAAACCGAGCCGTTCCGCCCCCCGGCAAGCTTGGTAGCCCCCGTCTGCTTCACGTTCCAGAATCACCGGGTAATGTCTCATGGCTGCCTCCCGGCACGGTAACCCTACCACCCGAAACCTGCGTACCTGCCTCAGGAGTGCCGGCAACCCCTACGACCCGGCCCGCGTGGCCCGGGCGTGCGCCAGCATTTCCACGAAACTCTCGATGCGCAGGCGGGTGCGGGCGTCCAGGCGCACGGGCTTGTCGCCCTCCAGGGTGAGCACGGGCAGGTGCAGGCGCTTGCGCACGATCATATCCTCCACCTGGTGGTAGCAGAAGGACTGGGTGTAGTGGATCACCCCGTCTACCCGCCGCCGCTCGATCTCGTACTCAATGTCCCGCAGCCGCCAGAAGATATCGTAGGGGTAGGTGTAGAGCAGGTATTGCTCCACCAGGTCGTCGCTGGTGTGGGGCATGGCAAACTGGCGCTGCACCTCGTTGAAGACCACCGCCACCCCCAGTTCCTCCTCCAGGTACTGGTAGAGGTCGGTGAAGATGGGGGGCACGCCCAGATACGCCAGGCGCAGTGCCTCGGGCGGCAGCAGGCGGCTGCGGCTCTCGGCCTGGGCCAGGAAGGCGTCCAGCCCTTCCTCATATGCCTGGGGGTCGCGGTTCATGTCGGAGCAGTTGACCAGCCAGTAGTGGTTCTCCCAGCCCGAGATCGTCCCCTCCCTCCAGGTCAGGTCGTCCACGCGCAGAGCCTTGGCCCGGATGCGATCGAGCAGGCGCTTCCAGTCGCGCACCGCCTCCGCGGTTGCGCCGTAGTGCTCCATCATCCGGTAGATCTGCAGCGCCAACAACTCCCGATCGCGGTCGTAGGGATAGGCGAAGGGGAAGACATCCAACCCCTCGAATTGTAGGACCTCCATCAGGGCCTGGCTGTTTGAGCAGTCGCCCGCGGTGACCGCCACCACCGAGCGGATGCCCGAGGCCTTCACCGCAGCGTAAATGCCCTTCACCCAGCCGCAGAGGTTGTAAGGGAAGCCCGCCTGCTCCGCCTGCTCCACCAGGGCGCAGGGGGCGCGGTCGGTGGCGAAGAGGTTGTTCAGGTCGGCGGGGGTGCGCCCGGCCGCGAAGATGACCTCGCTGGGGATGGTGGTGGTGATGCCCACCAGGTTGGAGGTATCCACGGCCGGATTGTAGTGGCCCGGGAGCGGGCCCGTCAAATGCTCCCGGACCAGATGCAGGTGGCAGTCCCCAATGCTATACTGCAGCCATGACTCCCGAGCACGTGACCAGCCTGAAGCACCCCGAGATCACTGCTGCCCGCGCCGCCCTGGGGCAGGCGGGAGGCGGCCGGCCCACGCATTTCCTGGCTGAGGGCGCCGACATGGTCGCCAGGGCGCTGGCCGCCCGCGCGCCCGTGGAGCAGGTCTTCTTCCTGGCCGAGGGCGACGCCCTTGGAGATCACCTCGCGAATGAGGGGGACCCCGAGGGTGGGCATGCCCATCCCCTCTCCCTGGAGGGAGAGGGTAGGGTGAGGGGGGGCAGGCAGTCACGCACACGGATCGCGGCCCCTCACCCCCACCCTCTCCCGCTGGGAGAGGGAGTGTCCGCCTTCCAGTCGCTCTACGAGGCCGCCGAGCAGGCGGGGGCGCGCTGCAGCCTACTGGCCCGGGGCATCTTCTTCCGCCTGCTGGGCACGGGGTATGAAACCGCGGTGACCGTGCTCGCCACCGTGCGCATGCAGCCCCTCTCCCCCGAGGCCGCGCTGGGTAAGGTGGGGGCCGACTCCTGCCTGCTGGTAGGCGAGCGCATCCAGGACCCGCGCAACGTGGGGGTGCTCATCCGCACCGCAGATGCCGCGGGCCTGCCGCTGGCTGCCTTTGGCGGCGACTCTGCCGACCCCTACGCCCGCGCCGGCGTGCGCTCTACCACCGGGTCAATCTTCCGGGTCCCCCTTGCCCTCCCGCCGGATATCCCCGCCTTCCTGCGGGCGTTGCGGGAGCGGGGAGTGCGGGTGGTGGGGACCTCAGCCCACGCCACCCTGCCGCTGTGGCAGGCCGACCTCTCCCGCCCCTGCGCCCTGGTGCTGGGCAATGAGACGGCCGGGCTCTCCCCCGCCGCCCGGGCCGAGTGCGACCAGATGGTCACCATCCCCATGCACGGCGGCGCCTCTTCCTTCAACGTAACCGTGGCCGCAGGCATCCTCTGCTACGAGGCCAGCCGTCCCCGCCCGTAGGGAAGCCCCGGAGCCTGCCCTGAGCCCGGTCGAGGAGTGGGCTCCCGCGCAGGAACCCTCACGCGCGCCGCCGAACACCGCCCCTGGAGGGCAAGCCCATGCGCATGACAGGCGTGCTCCTGGCAGGAGTGCTGGCGGCAACTATGGCGGCGGGAGGTGTGGCGGTGGAGGTGCCGGTGGGCGCGGCCGGGGTGTTCCCGGTCACGGATTTCGGGGCCAAGGCGGACGGGAAGACGGACAACACTGCCGCTTTTCAGGCGGCGATTGACAGGGCGGCGGTCGAGGGCGGCGTGGTCTGGGTGCCGCCGGGCAAGTGGCTGGTTGCCGGCAGCCTGCAGGTGAAGGCCGGCGTGGCCCTCTCCGGCGCCAACCAGGCCCCGGCCTCCATCGAGCCGCTCACGGGCACGGTGATCCTGGCCACCGGCGGGCGCGACAACGAGCAGGCCCCCGCGCTCTTCGAGATAACGGGCAACGCCTCCACGGTGCGCGGGCTGACGGTCTTCTACCCCGACCAGAAGCCCCGGGATATCCACCCTTACCCCTGGACCTGCCACCTGGCGGCCTTCGACAACACGGTGGAGAACGTCACCCTGATCAACAGTTACAACGGCATCGGGGTGGGCCCCCAGCCCAACGTGCGCCACCGCATTCGCAGCGTGGTGGGGTGCGTGTTGCGGCGAGGGCTGGTGGTGGATGCCACCACTGACATCGGGCGGGTGGAGAACGTGCAGTGGCACTGCCACTGGTGGTCGGCGGCGAGCATCGGCGGGGAATGGGAGCCGGTCTTCAACTACATGGTCGAGCACCTGGAGGCCTTCGTTTTCGGCCGCACCGACTGGGAATACGTCACCAACACCTTCGTCTTCCCCACCAACATCGGGTACCGCTTCATCAAGACCAAGGCGGGGGCCTGCAACGGCCAGTTCTCCGGGATCGGGGCCGACGCCGCCCAGACCTGCGTGCAGGTGGACGAGATCCAGTACATGGGCCTCTTGATCACCAACGGCCAGTTCGTGGCCTTCACCGGCAAGCGCCCGGTCGAGTTAGTGGTCAGCCCCACCTGCACCGGCCAGGTGCGCCTGGTCAACTGCGCCTTCTGGGGGCCGGCCAGTTACAACGCCCTGCTGCAGGGCAAGTCGTTCGTGGGGCTCTCGGACTGCTTCTTCTCCGGCCGCAACGAAGAGGCGGAGAAGGCGGATCACCCGCTGCTCGTGGCCGAGTCGGGCAAGGTGCAGGTCACGGGCTGCTCCTTTGGCGACGGCGGCACCGCCCTCCGCCTGGGCCCGGGGGTCGAGCACGCCATCGTCATCGGCAACAACGGCAAGGGCGGGGTGAAGATCGTGAACGAGGCGGGGGAGAAGGCGGTGGTGAGGGAGAACGAGCCCGTTCTGTAGGGCGGGCAGCGAGTGCCCGCCCTACAGTGCCACCCTTCTCAGCCTCAGCGAATTGGTCACCACCGACACGCTGCTGAAAGCCATGGCCAGGGCGGCGAAGATGGGGTTCAGCAGCGTCCCGGTTAGCGGGTAGAGTACCCCGGCGGCCACCGGGATCAGCAGCACGTTGTAGAAGAAGGCCCAGAAGAAGTTCTGGTAGATGGTGCGCATGGTGGCCCGGGAGAGGCGGATGGCCACAGGCACCCCCCTCAGGTCGCCGCCGACGAGGGTGATATCGGAGGCCTCGATGGCCACGTCGGTGCCGGTGCCGATGGCAATGCCCACGTCCGCCTGGGCCAGGGCGGGGGCGTCGTTAATGCCGTCGCCCACCATCCCCACCACCTGCCCGCGCGCCTGCAACTCCTTCACCCGCTCGGCCTTGTCTGCCGGCAGCACCTGGGCCAGCACCTCGTCCACCCCCACCTGGGAGGCGATGGCCTGGGCGGTGCGGGGGTCGTCGCCGGTGAGCATCACCACCCGCAGCCCCATCGCCCGCAGGCGGGCAACGGCCTCCTCGCTGGTGGGCTTGATGGTATCGGCTACCGCCAGCAGGCCCAGCAGCCGCCCCGCCACCGCCACGTAGAGCGCGGTCTGGCCCTGGGCCGCCATGCCCTCGGCCCGGATGACCAGGGGCAGGGGGTCAATGCCCCGTTCCTCCATCAGCCGCCGGCTGCCCACCAGCACCTCCCGCCCGTCCACCTGCGCCGACAGCCCCAGCCCGGGCAGTGCCTGGAACCCCTCCGGTTCCGAGAGCACCAGCCCCTCGCGGCGCGCCCCCTCCACCACCGCGCGGGCAATGGGGTGCTCGGAATGCCGCTCCGCGGAGGCGGCCTCCCGCAAGAGCGGGCCGCGGTCAGCCTCGTCCAGCGGAATCACCTCGCTCAGGTCGGGCAGGCCGTGAGTGATGGTGCCGGTCTTGTCCATCACCACCGTGGTCAGGCGGTGGGCCTGCTCCAGCGCCTCCCCGCCCCGGATCAGGATCCCGTGCTCGGCGCCCCGCCCGGTGCCCACCATGATCGCGGTGGGGGTGGCCAGGCCCAGGGCACAGGGGCAGGCCACGATGAGGACGGCCACGAAGGCGAGCAGGGCGAAGTTGAAGGCTGGCGGCGGCCCCAGGAACAGCCAGTAGGCGAAAGTGAGCAGGGCGATGACGATCACCACCGGCACGAACCAGGCGGCGATGGCGTCAGCCACGTGCTGGATGGGCACCTTGGAGGCCTGGGCCTCCTGCACCAGGCGCACGATCTGGGCCAGCGTGGTGTCGGCACCCACCCGCGTGGCTCGCATGCGAAAGGCCCCCGCACGGTTGATCGTCCCCCCGATCACGGTGTCGCCGGGCGCCTTCTCCACGGGCAGGCTCTCGCCGGTGATCATGGACTCATCCACCGTGGACTCCCCGGAGACGATCTCGCCGTCCACCGGCACCCGCTCACCCGGCCGCACCAGGAGCATGTCCCCCACCTCGACCTGGGCCACGGGGACGTCCCGCTCGCCCTCCTCGGTGATCACGCGGGCCGTGCGCGGCTGCAGACCGATCAGGCGCCGGATGGCCTCCCCGGTGCGGCCGCGAGCACGAGCCTCGAGATACCGGCCGAGCAGGATCAGGGCGATGATGAGCGCCGACACGTCGTAGTAGAGTTCGCGCGGGCTCATCCCGGCCCGCGCGAAGAAGCGCGGGAAGAAGGTGGCGGCGACGCTGTAGAGGTAGGCGGCGCTGGTGCCCACCGCGATCAGGGTGTTCATGTTGGTGGTGCGATGACGGGCGGCGGCCCAGGCGCCGCGGTAGAACTGCGCCCCCGACCAGAACTGCACCGGCGTGGCCAGGGCGAAGAGCACGTAGGAGACCCACCCCGGGAAGCCGGGGTAGTGTGCCAGGCCCATGCTCCCGGCAAAGAGCAGCGCCCCCACCACCACGGCGAAGATGAACCGGCCAAAGAGCGCCGCCTGTTCCTGCCGGGCGCGGGCGAAGGCCTCGGGCTCGTCCTCCCCCGCCAGCACCTCGTAGCCGGCGTCGGCCACGGCCCGGCGCAGGTCATCCAGGCCAGCCAGGGCCGGGGCGTATTCCACCACCGCCTGGTTGGTGGCCAGGTTGACGGAGGCGGAGAGGACTCCCGGCACCTGGCGCAGGGCGCGCTCGATGGCGGCGACGCAGGAGGCGCAGGAGATGCCGGCGATCTGCAGGGTGGCGCGGCGGCGCTCGGCCCCGGGCGGGGCCTCCACCGCGGGCGAGGCCTGGTACCCGGCGTCCTCGACCGCCTCCACCAGGTCACCGACCATGATCTGGGCCGGATCGTACTCCACCACCGCGCGCTCGGTGGCCAGGTTGACGGTGGCCGAGCGCACCCCCGGCACCTCGCGCAGCGCATCCTCCACGTGGCGCACGCACGAGGCGCAGGTCATCCCCCGCACTTCCAGGGTGACTACCGCCATAGGCCGCTATTCCCGGCCCGGGGCGGTGGCGGGAGCGGATTCCACGCCGGCCTCGTACCCCACCTTGCGCACGGCCTCCAGGAGTGCCGGCGGGCCGGTGCGGGAATCATCGTACTGCACGACCGCGCGCCCACTGGCCAGGTCCACCCGCACGCGGCTCACCCCGGCCACGCGCAGCAGCGCCGCCTCCACCCGGGAGGCGCAGTGGGCGCAGGTCATGCTCTCAACATGCAACGTCATCTCGGTCATGCCCGTTCCTCGCCGGCTGCGGGAAAAGGTTCGCCCGCCGCCCGGCAGAAGTATTCTACCTCTTCTGAGAGGAGTGCCGATGTCGCCTTTGCAGGCAATTGTGCTTGGTCTCGTGCAGGGCATCACCGAGTTCCTCCCCATCAGCAGCACCGGGCACCTGAAACTGCTTCCCTGGCTGCTGGGCTGGCACGTCTTCCCCAACCGCGGGGTGGAGAACACCTTCGACGTGGCCCTGCATGTGGGCACGTTCGTAGCGGTCGCGGTCTACTTCCGGGGCGACCTCGTGCGCCTGGCCGCCGCCTGGTGGGCAAGCCTGCGGGAGCGTTCCCTGGGAGGCAAGCCGGAGCGCCGATTGGCCTGGATGGTGGTGCTCTCGACCATCCCCGCGGCGGTGGCGGGACTGAAATTCGAGGCTTTCATCGAGCAGCGCCTGGGCACGCCGCTGGTGATCGCCACCGCCATGGTGGGGGTAGCGCTGCTGTTGGCCGCGGGCGAGTGGCTGGGCCGCAAGGGCAAGGCATTGGAAGCCGCCTCCTGGGGGGACGCGGTGCGGGTGGGCCTGGCACAGGTGCTGGCGCTGGTGCCCGGCACCTCGCGCTCGGGCATCACCATCCTGGCCGGGCTGGCGGGGGGGTTGACCCGGGAGGCGGCGGCGCGCTACTCCTTCCTGATCTCCGTTCCCATCATTGCGGGGGCGGCGGCTGCCAAGGGGGCGAAGGTGGCCCTGCACGGCCTGCCCGCGGACCTGGCGACGCCCTTCGCCCTGGGGGTGGTAGTCTCAGCGCTCAGCGGGTTCGCGGCCATCGCCTTCCTGCTGCGCTGGCTGCGCACCGGCACCCTTTACCCCTTTATCCTCTACCGGCTGGCGGCGGGGCTGCTGCTGCTGTGGCTTATCCTGCGGTAGCGGCGCGTTGAAGCGGTTGGCCGCTGCCTCCAGGCCCTCCGTCAACCACACCTCGGCGGCCTCGGCAGCCCGGCGGATGGCCTCGGTGATGGGGACCATCTCCTCGGGCCGGAAGCGCCCCAGCACGAACCCCACCCGGTCCACCTCCGCCTCCGGATTGCCCACCCCCAGGCGCAGGCGGGGGAAATCGCTGGTGCCCAGGGCCCGGATGATAGATTCCAGCCCCTTGTGCCCTCCCGCGCTACCCCCCCGACGCAGGCGCAGTCGCCCCAGTTCCAGGTGCACGTCATCGCAGATAACGAGCACGCGCTCGGGGGGAATGCGGTAGTAATGCGCGGCTGGGGCCACCGCCTCGCCGCTGTTGTTCATATAAGTGGTGGGTTGGAGCAAGGCCAGCCGCTTGCCACCCAACATTCCCATCCCCAGCCGCCCCTTGAAGCGGCTGCGGCGAAGGGTGATCTCCGCCCGCTCCGCGAGCAGGTCCACCACCCGCCAGCCCACGTTATGCCGGGTGGCCGCATACTGCCCCCCCGGATTGCCCAGCCCCACGATCAGCGCCTCCAGGGCGGGCGGCGCCTCTTGCCTGCGACGAAACATCCCACCTCCCAACCGACCGGCGATTATACCACGGCGGCCGGCTGGCAGGAGGCTAACCGCCCCAGACGGGGGCCCCACACTCCGGGCACTGCTTCTCGATGAACTCGAGCATCCCCAGCACGGAATCGGCGTCCATCGCACCCGCCGGGGGGGCCAGCCACTGGTGCAGGAAGACCTCCCCAAAGCGGTCGGTCACCAGTAGCGCGCTCACCTCCCCCTGCTCACCGTGGGCGTATTCGCGGGCCAGTATGCCCTCTGGGTCCCACGCGGCCGGGAAGGGGAGGTTCACCTCCCGTGCTTCCTCTTCGCTGGGGAAGACCACAACTACCTCGCTCGTTTGCTCCTTTATCTCATCATAGCGGTCCGCAAGTTCGCCAATCAGCCTACGCGCGGACCCCTGCCCCTCACCGGCCAGCAGCACCAGCACCAGGTTCTTGCGCCCGCGCAGCCTGCTCCAGGCCACGGGGCCGCTCGCCGTGTGCACCGTGAAATCTCGGATCGAGTGGCCGACCACGGTCATGGGTCACCTCCAGGTGTGAGATTCCTTCTATCATCCCTCAGGGCAACCCCTGGTAGCGCGCCGCTTTTGCCACAGACGCAGGCGCCACCAGCCAAGCGAAACTGCCCATTGCCCGCACGAAACATTTCCGGTCACACCCGCATCTAAGTCAAAGTGCCGCGGCGCCTGCCTCCCCGTCCGGGGGATAGCAGGTGAGGCGTGCCAAAGTACGTAATGGTAAGGTATCGGCGTGCGACCAGGGCAGGCAGGCGATTCCGACCACCCCCCTTGCTCCCAACGAGGGGGAACGCGCGCCCAGGAGCGGAGGCAGAGAGCGTGGGGCAAAGCGGCAGTTGGGCAGGCAGGTTGGTCGCGGCATGTGGATTGCTGGGGGCACTGGCTTTTCCGGCGGCAGGCGCAAGCAACACCGGTCCCGCCGGGCTGCCCATGGCGATGTGGGAGCGCGTCCGCGCCAGTCAACCCACCAAGATCGACCTTGCCCCTACCCAGCCCCCGACCGCGCCCGCTGAGTTAGCGCTCAAGCAGTGCGTGGACCTGGCCTTCCGTAACAACGCCGACTTTCGCCGCAGCCTGGCCAGCCTCGCAGGCGGTCGGGAGCAGTTGTGGGTGGCCGACCAGAGCCTCTTCTACCGCGCCAACAGCACCCTGCGCCGAGAAGATGCAGCCGGGGGCAGCCTTAGCACCTCCGCCTCCGCCGGCGCCTCCCTGGGCTGGGAAGGGGTATCCGGCGACAGCCTTCGCCTGGGTATCAACAGCGGCACCAGCCCACTGGGGGACCTCTTCCGTGAGCAGCCCTCCCTTGAGTTGGCCTATGACCGCCCCCTGCTGCGCGGGGCGGGAGCGGCCTCCAGCCGGGCGGAGTTGCTGCGCGGCGCTCGCAGCGCTCTCCTCAGCGCCCAACTCGCCTTCTATGACGACCGCCAGGACCTCGTGCTCCAGATCACCGAGGCCTACTTCGCAACCGTCCTCGCGGTAGGCGAATTGGATATCGCCGCCAAAGCCGTGGACCGAGCCTACCAGTTCTACAGTATGAACTACAACAAGTTCACCGGCGAAGGCGACCCTCTCACGGGCGAGGGCGCCCTCAAGGTCCCTGGCGAACAGTGGGTTAGCCAGGTCCGGGAGATCGACGTCAGCCAGGCCCGCCTCAGTTGGGAGTCGGCCAAGCAGAACCTCATTTCCCAACAGCAGGCGGTGCGTGATGCCACCGACCGGCTGCTGCTGGCCATGGGGCTGAGCCCCGGCGCCGAGCCCAAACTGGTCACTACCGCGGCCTATGAGCCCCAGCACTACGACGAAGCGCAGTTATGCAACGCCGCAATCGCCAATTCTACCCGTCTCGCCCTGCTGAACCTGGCACGCCAGGATAACCTGGCCGCCGTGCGCCTGGCCCGGAGCGCCGCCCGGCCCGACCTCATCGCCAGCGTGGGTGTGCTCGACCTGGGCGATACTGGCGACGTCGCCGCAAGCGACCACCGGGGCTGGTTCGCCGGCCTGCGCCTCGAAATCCCGATCGCCCAGCGCAGCCTCAGCGCGGGTATCAACTCCGCCCGGCGCTCGCTGCAGGTATTTGACCAGGCGCAGACCAGCGCCCGGGAGAGCATTGTACAGGAGATGAAGCGCCTGGTGCGGGCCGCAAGCACCGCCCAGGCCCAGATCGAGATCGGCGAGCAATCGCTCAACCTTGCCCGCAAGAGCCGCGAGCAGATGAGCGAGATGTACTCGGAGGGCTTGGTCTCCTACCTGGACGTCCTCGACGCGGAGGACCGCTTGGTGCAGGCCGAGCGCAGCCAACTCCGTAAGAAAACCGACTACTTCCTGACTTCTGTGCGTATCCGGCGGGCACTGGGCGAGGACCTGCTGCCCTGGCTGCCCGAGTGAGGAACGCTGTGCTCAAGCGCGCGATCACCATCCTGGCCTTCATGGCGGCGGCAGCCGTGCTGCTATTCTACCGTTCCTCCCACAAGACCGTGGGGCCCCAGGTCCCCACCGCCAGACCCACTCGCGGTGATTTCGAGGTTACGCTCATCGGAGAAGGGGTGTTGGAGAGCGAGAAGGCCGTATCGGTTCGCAACGGACGAATGTCGGGCAAGTTGGTGATGATCATCCCGGACGGCACCACGGTCAAGCAGGGCGACCTCTTCTGCCGCATTGATACCAGGGACCTCTTGCGCGAGAGAAGCCAGCAGGAACTGGCCTACAAACAGGCCCGGGAAGAGATCGGCAAGACCGAGGAGTCCGCCCGCGCCGAGGCCGAGAACGCCCGGCGCCAACTGGATCAGATCAGGAAAGACCTGGAACTTTTCCGGGAGTCCAACCAGGCCAACATCAAGCAAAAACAGGAGGAATTGGACTTCGCCAGGGCGGAGCAAGACCGCCTCAAGTCTGAATACGATCGCGCCCAGCGCCTGGCCGATAGGGGCTATGTCCCCGGCACCCAGGCCGAGGTCGCCCGGGCCAGGTGGGAGGCACAGGGCTTCAAAGTCACCGAGAGTGAGAAGGCCCTTGCCCTCAGCCGGGAGGAGATCGAGTCGCAACTGCGCCAGAAGCAGACCGCAGTGCAGGTTGCCGAGCGCAAGGCGGAGGTGGCCCAGGAGCGTATCGCCGAGCAGGTTGGTCAGGCCAAGGAGCGCGCAGAACGCGCCAGGCGCGAACTCGACGACACCAACGATCGGCTCGCCTCCGCCGCCATCCGCGCCCCTGCCGCAGGAATCGTCCGTTTGAGCCTGGAGCGCTCACGCGACGAGAGCCGGCCCCTGCAGGCTGGCGATGACCTGCATTGGGGCCAGCATATTGGCACTATCTCCGGTCTCGATCGCATGTTGCTCTCCTTCCGCTTGAGCGAGCGCAAGATCGCCTCCGTGCGCAAGGATCAGCCGGCCCGGATCGTATTCGACGCCCTCCCCGGAAAGACGTTCCGGGGCCGGGTCAGCCTGGTCTCGGCGGTCGCCCGCCAGGTGAACCCAGAAGAGGATCCCAGCGCCGACCCCGAGGAAAAGGTGTTTGACGTCTGGGTGCTCGTGGAGGCCCCCCCGGGCACGCTCAAGCCCGGCCTTACCGGCAAGGCGGAACTGCTCGTGAAGCGCATCCCCAGGGCGCTCTACTTGCCCCTGGAGGCGGTCTTCGAGCGGGAAGGCAAGAGCCTGGTCTTCGTGCAGCAGGACGGGCATTTCGTGCGCCGGGAGGTGGTAACTGGCGACCGCAATGACGCTGCGGTGGTCGTGCTCTCGGGCCTGCGGGAAAACGAGCGCGTCGCCTTGCGCGATCCCACCCGGGGGCAGCTCCCTACCCAGTCACCCGAGAGCGCACCATGATCCTCGTCGAGACCAAAGACTTGACCAAAACCTATCGGGCTGGCGACGTGGACGTGCACGCGCTGCGGGGCATTGACCTCACAGTGCGCCAGGGAGAGTTCGTTTCCATCATGGGCCGCTCAGGCTCGGGCAAGACTACCCTGCTCAACCTCCTGGGCTGCGTGGATCGGCCCACTGCCGGCACCTACCTGCTCGCCGGCGAAGACGTGGCCCGCATGAATGACTCTCAACGTTCGCACTTGCGGCTTCGCCGCATCGGCTTCGTCTTCCAGACCTACAACCTGCTCCCCAGCCTCTCGGCGCTGGACAACGTGCTCCTGCCTACTGTCTACAGCGGACGGCCGGGAGCCCGCAAGGCCGCCCAGGAAGCCTTGGCCCGGGTGGGCCTGGAGGGGCGGGAGCGACACCGCCCTACCCAGCTCTCAGGTGGCCAGCAGCAGCGGGTGGCGATCGCGCGTGCGCTTATCAACGACCCCACCATCATTCTGGCCGACGAGCCCACCGGCAACCTGGATACTCGCACGGGTGAAGCGGTGCTGTCGCTGTTTCAGGACCTGAACCGGGAGGGCATCACCATCCTGCTGGTGACCCACGAAGAGCAGGTGGCCGAGCACTCCCATCGTATCGTCCGCCTGCGCGACGGCCGGGTCGAGAGCGACGCACCCGTCGCCCAGCCCCTCGATGCTGGGCAAGTGCTGGCGCAGATGCCGCCGGAAGAGGAGGAGGCGCCATGAGGCGGGCGCTGGGCTGGCTCCTGCTACTGGCGCTACTGGGGGTGGGCGGCTGGAAGGTGCGCGCCTACCTGGCGCCGCCCCGCGTGGTCCACGCTGTCATTCCCACCGCCCTCGTGAAACGGGGCGAACTGGTGGTTACCCTCCCCGCGCACGGTGACCTGGAATCGGCCATGAGCAAAGTGGTCCGCCCTGAAGTGGAAGCCCGCATCAAGTCCATCGTGCGCAGCGGCACCGCCGTCAAGAAAGGCGAGGTCGTGCTTGAACTCGATACCCAGGACCTGGTCAAGGAACGTGACCAGGCAGCCAAGACCCTGGCCGATATCCGGGCGGAACTGAGCAAGAACCGCGCCGATGCCGAGGTCCAACTCAGCCAGGCCAAGAGCGAGGTGGACCGCGCCCAGGAGGCACTCACCCTGGAGCGATCCAAGGCCGATGCCCAGCGGGAGGCCATCGAGGCCCAGGTCCAGTTCAGCCAGAAAAATCTCGACCGCGCTCTGCGCGAGTTGGAGCGCGACCGCCGGCTGGCCGCACGCAACTACATCCCTGGCACCCAGTTGCAAGATGCCGAGCGCGCTTACGCCGGCCAGAAGTTCGTCCTCGACCAACTCAAGCGCAAGCGTGATGACACCGAGCGCCAATGCGCAGAGACAGTGCTCAAGGCCACCAACGCCCTGCAGGCCGCCCGCCAGGAATACTGGGCCACTGCCGCCCGGCTCCAGGCCACCGCGGGAGACGTGCAAAGACGCGTGGAAGAAGCCGAATCCACACTCGCCGAAGCCAACGACCAGATCGCCAAGTGCGTGATCAGGGCGCCCCAGACCGGCATGGTGGAGGTGTGGATGAACTGGCGCGACTGGCAGGACCGTCATACCTGGCGGGAGGGCGATGAGGTCAACCGGGGCTGGGGAGTCCTCGAGATCTACCAGCCGCAAATGCAGGTGCGCTGCAAGATCGGGGAGATGGATATCACCCGCGTGCGCAAGGGCCAGCGGGCATACGTGCTCTCGCTTAGCAAGCCCGGCCGGCGTTACCCCGCTACCGTCAAGTACGTGGAAGGGCTGGCCCGCCCCGGCAGCATCTGGCGGGGCGACTCCCCCGGCAAACGCGCCTTTCAGGCCCTGGTGTCGCTTGAGGAGCGCGATCCGGTCGCCCTTCGCCCCGGCATGTCCGTGGACCTGGAAATCGTGCTTGACGAGGTCAAACACTCGACCATGGTGCCCATCCGTGCCGTCTACCAGGATGGAAAGCGCTCTGTAGTCTACCGCAAGCAGGGGCAGCGCTTCGTGCCGGTGCCCGTGAAGATAGGCAAACGCAATGATCTCCTGGTAGCAGTGGCAGGCAATCTCAAGGAGGGCGACCGCGTGGCCCTGG
>Ga0315298_1001654_pt1 | contig 40164 bp, 33 predicted proteins | sample WHS_1_MG_FD_203077 | JGI IMG/M metagenome (GOLD analysis project Ga0315298, IMG submission 203077) | Extremophilic microbial mat communities from Washburn Hot Springs, YNP, Wyoming, USA - WHS_1_MG | ecosystem: Environmental > Aquatic > Thermal springs > Hot (42-90C) | place: USA: Wyoming... | reverse complement strand
CCCACCGAGGCAAAGGGAGCTCCGTTATCGGTTCTGATTGCCTCCGGTAACCCATATTCCTTAAAAGCCCACTCAAGTAGTCTCCAATCATCTGTATCTTCTGGTCCATGGCACAAGTCTCCTTCCAAGGCATAGACAACACCTCCTGCCTATACCTTATACCTGTAACCCATGTCCCCGGTTGAACGCCTCACCTAGCCTCTCCCTCGACGGGAGAGGACTAAGGTGAGGGTGAAAGCCTAGTTCCCCCTCACTCTAACTCTCTCCCGCCAGGGGAGAGAGGACTGCCCCCTCACTCTAACTCTCTCCCGCCAGGGGAGAGAGAATGTTTCCTCTCCCTCGACGGCTGAATCCCTTCTCTCCTCTCCCTTGACGGGAGAGGACTAAGGTGAGGGTGAAAGCCTAGTTCCCCCTCACTCTAACTCTCTCCCGCACAGGGGAGAGAGGACAAGACCCCTCATCTGACCTCTCCCGCACAGGGGAGAGAGGACAAGACCCCTCATCTGACCTCTCCCGCACAGGGGAGAGAGAATGTTTCCTCTCCCTTGACGGCTGAATCCCTTCTCTCCTCTCCCTTGACGGGAGAGGACTAAGGTGAGGGTGCCCCTTTAGTCTACCCCTCTCCCACAAAGTGAAAGGGGGGTCTTTCCGCTATGTCCTGTTTGTCACCGATCTAACTAACGAGCTCAAAAATTCACTTGGTATGCTCGGCATAAAGGTGTCACAGACCTTTTTATAGCTCAAGCAAGGCAGGTCCTGCGTGCGCCTGATATAATGACTACCGACGCCCATTAGAGAGGCGCGATGAAGCCTTTAAAGATATGCTTGACCGACGAGGAATTTGAGGTACTGTTCGGCGCTGAAATAGCCGGACTTATCCGTACCCTGAGCGCATTGAGCAAGCAGAAGTGCCTTGAGTGCAGGGGTAAGTGCTGTCAAGAGGTAGGCTGCAAGTTGTATTCGGACAAGTTCACCTCCTGCCCTATTTATGAAATAAGACCTTCCGTATGTCGTTATCATTTCTGTCAGCAGGTTCTTAATGAAGCGCCTTTGAGCAAACAGCAGAAGGGGCTGTTGCAAAGGCCGGTTAAGGAGTTTTTCCACGGAGATAGAGAGCAGCTCGGCAAAATGTTTCCTCTTTTCCCCGCATTTCCGCTGAGTTCTGATGGACTGGCTGCACTGGGAATAAAAGAGGATGTGGAAAGCGTGATGAAGTCTTTTGAAGAGGGAAAGCTGACCGAGGAGCTTGCTCGGTCTTTATTAAAGAGCATTTGCCGCCGGTTTTAGTGCTTTTTTCTTTTTAAAACCCCGTTGACTTGAAGATTTTATGTGATAGAATAGAGGGGAAAACACAAGGGAGGTGTGGTCAGATGAGTTACTGGTTTACCGACCCCTTAATCAAAGGTCTAATCCCCTTAGCCACAGCCAGCGCCGTCAAAGGTGCTGCCAGTACTTTTATGGTGCCGCGCATTTTTATGGGTGCCAATGCCCTTGGCGAGGCAACGGGTGTCCTGCCTGGCGGGGCAGATGTCATCGCCCGTGTCTGCGCCAGGAAACGGGGCTTCATAGTCACCGATGAGATCGCAGTCAGGTTTGCACCCCGTATCGCCGCTGCTTTCCAGAAGCGTGGCTTCACCACCGAGGTCTGGGACAAAGCCCAGCCGGAGCCGCCGATAGACACGGTGAAGCAGTGTGCTGAAGCTATGACGAAATTCGAGCCCGACCTAATAATTGCCCTCGGCGGTGGCTCGGTGATGGACACAGCCAAAGCCGCCTGGATACTTTACGAAAGACCTGACATAACCGACCTGGCGGGCGTGTCCTTTCTGGTAGAACTTGGACTGAGGAAGAAAGCTTTGCTCGCCGCCATACCTACTACCAGCGGTACCGGCTCGGAATGTACTGCGATTTCAGTGGTCTCAGATACAGCAGCCAGGCGGAAAGTCCCTATAGTAAACGGGGAACTGCTGCCCGACTTCGCTATTCTGGTGCCCTCTCTGGTGATGGGCATGCCTCCGAAGTTGACTGCTGGCACCGGTCTGGATGTGCTTGCCCACGCCATGGACTGTGTGATGTCGCCGGCGAGTAATGACTTTACTGACGCCTTCGGCATAAAGGCTACCCAGCTGGCGTTCCAGTACTTGCCCAAAGCCTATCATAATGGCACTGACCCTGAGGCGAGGCTGAGAATGCACATAGCTGCCAGTATGGCAGGTATCGCCTTCTTCAATGGTGGAGTTGGACTGACCCATGCTTTAGGGCATTCGCTGGGCAAGGCTTTCGCTGTGCATCATGGTGTGGCTGTGGGCGTGTTTATCCCCTATTCCTTCCAGTTCTATCGCCCGCTCACCGATAAATACCTCGTGCTCGCCGACGCACTGGGGATTAGAGAAAAGACGGACGAAAAGAACTTCGCCGGACTTATCGAGAAGGTACGCACATTGATAAAAGAGGTCGGTGTATCCACTGACCTGAAAGGGCTTGGTATACCTAAAGACGAGTTCGAAAAGAATATGGACAAGCTTGTCCAGTATGCGGTTGAAGACCCATCCCATTTCCAGAGCCCGCGCCCGATGACACCACAGCAGTGCGAGGCTATTTTCAGGTATGCCTATGAAGGCAAGGATATAGACTTCTAGGGAGGTAGGACAATGTTCGGGTATCACGGGAAACTTTTACAGGTAGACCTTAGCAAAGGAGAGACCAGCACAGTCGGACTGAAAGAAGATGATTTGAAAAAATTTATTGGTGGTACTGCCCTGGCTGCCAGATTCATTTATGACAAGTTGGAGCCGGGCATGGACCCATTCTCTCCGGGATGTCCGCTAATATTTGCTGCCGGTGCCTTTCAGGGTACCACCATACCCATGGTGAGCCGCTCGGCGGTTTGTACTATCTCACCGTTAACCGGTTATTGGGGAGAAGCCACCACTGGAGGAGTCTTTCCTTCCCGATTAAGAAGCACCGGATTTGACGCTATCTTCATCACCGGCAAAGCAGCCAGACCTGTTTATCTTTATGTCAGGGACGGTAAGGCAGAGATAAAAGACGCTTCACATGTTTGGGGCAAAGACATTTATGAGACACAGAAGATATTGAAAGAGGAACTTAAAGACGCCGAAGTAAGCATATCCGCCATCGGGCTTGCCGGTGAGAACATGGTGAAGTGCTCAGGTGTAGTCAACGACCGTGGCAGGGTTGCCGGGCGTTGCGGTGTGGGGGCGGTGATGGGCTCGAAGAAGCTAAAGGCGGTGGCGGTAAGCGGAAATGCCAGAGTTAGCGTAGCCGATGAGCAGAAGGTAGCTGAACTCACCAGACAAGCAAGAGAGACTATAGCTAATAGCTTCACCTCCGTCCTTTACCGGGAGTACGGTACCATGCTCTGGGTGGACATGGGGATGGTCATGGGCGATGTGCCAGCTAAATACTTCACTCGCAGCCTGTTCCCAGCACAAAAGGTCACCAGCCAGACTTTTCGGCAGAAATATGTCATGGGCAATTACGCCTGCTATGGCTGTCCTATAGGCTGTGGCAGATTGATACGGAATTTCAAAGGCATTGCCGAGGTGGATGGTCCCGAATATGAGACCACCATCGCTCTTGGTCCCCTTTGCTGGAACTTCGATACCGACTCTATTGTAGAAGCCAACCACCTGTGCAATGCCCACGGTCTGGACACCATATCCGCCGGGGTTGCCATTGCCTATGCTATGCATCTGTATGAGAAAGGGATACTTACCAAGAAGAAAGCAGGGATGGAGCTCAAGTGGGGCGATGGCAAGGCGGTGGTAAAGCTGGTGGGGATGATGATCAAAAAGCAGGGCTTTGGTGAGCTATTGGGGCAGGGCGTGCGCCGCATGGCTGAGGAGCTGGGTGCTGATCCTGAAGAAGCTGCCCATGTGAAAGGACAGGAAGTACCGATGCACGATGCCCGGGCGTTCTTCGGTCAGGCTATTTCCTATGCCACAGGTCCCCGTGGTGCTTGCCATCTAAAAGGCGATTATTATACGGTGGACATCGGCGGTATGGTAATGGAACTGGGCGTTTTGCCCGGTGACCGTTTCCAGTCCCAGGGCAAAGCTGAGCCAGCGGCTAAATATCAGGCTTACAAAGACCTGTTCGATTCCCTGCTGATGTGCAAGTTCGCCCCTTACAGTGCCACGCAGCTAAGCGAGATGCTCAGTGCCGTCACCGGGTGGAACTATACCCCCGCAGACCTGGGTACTGCCGGTGAACGGTCAATGAACATCAAGCGGGCGATCAGCAATAAGCTTGGGCTTACCAGGAAGGAAGATAAACTGCCGCGTATCTGTATCCAGCCATTAAATGAAGGCGCCACCGTTGGTAAGTCGCCGGACATGGATACTATGCTCAGGGAATATTACGCCTTCAGGAAGTGGGACTGGGAGACCGGTAAGCCCACGAAGGAAAAGCTGGTAGAACTCGGGCTTGATGATATAGCCAGAGACCTCTGGGGGTAACCGGCTAGCAAAGGAAAATCAGGCTTACGGTCACCGCTACAAGTGCACTGCCCAATGCGATGGTGACCCATGCCCACAGGGGTACTCCCGACGGTACCTGTGCTGGAACTGCGGGTAATTCAAAGGTCTCCGTCTGGAAACAGAATGTGGAGCTCCAGTCTCCGGGAGCAGTCTGCCCATTTACCTCCAGAGCGCGCACCCGCCAGAAATAGACGCTCTGGTATTTAAGCCAGCCTTCGTAAGTATGGGCTGTTGCAGGAGTGGTGACGCTGGAAATGATTTTACTAAAGTCCGCGTCCTCAGCTAACTCGAACTGGTATCTAGTCACCCCTGGCAGGGGCGCCCAGGAGAAGGGGACCGAGGTTATGGGACAACCAACAGCCCCGTTGTGTGGGGCTAGCAATTGTACCCCTTGGTGATGTGCCGCAATGGGCGCACCTGCTTTCACGGTAAAGCTGCTCGTCTCCGACCACGGACTTCTGATGGTCTCGGTGGTAGCGGCATGGCGTACCCTTACCCGCCAGTAGTAAGTATGACCGCATTCAAGCTGCCCGTAGAAGCCTATGCTCGAACCCTCAGCCTGTGCTGTGACCAAGTCTTTCTTCCCGGGGTCGTTTTCGTTCCCTATTATAAGTGTCCCCCCAGCGGTCCCACCGCCAGCGGGGAAGAAAACGCACGGTCTGGTAACATCAACCGGTACCAGGAACCCCTCCCACATGTGTTCGCCTGCCATGTCCACCACCTTGAGGCTGAACTCGTCGTCCTTGGCTACCTCGATGTCGTAAGCGTCAGCCAGAGAGAGCTGCTCCCAGCAGAAATTCACCTCCTGTGCCCGTCCTGACACCGGGTCGCAACCTATTTCTCCGGTTGCCACGGTGACCGGACCGTGGCAGCAAATGTTGTCGTCAAAGGCGTAGATAACCTGATTAGCGGTGTCCACTGCCCAGAGGATATTCCGCCCGCCTTCGTTGGATATTTTCAAGTGGGGCAGGTTATGGTTGAAAACCACCAGTGGGTTAAATGCTGCACCATCGGGCAGAGTACGGTTTACGATGTCCCATTCGATCTGCGTTAGCTCTTTATGGCTGGGGTTAAGCGAGCGGCTTATACCACCGCTGTATCCAGTGACATTCTCGCTGGAAGCGGCGTAGAGTGTCCCTTCCTGTCCCACCACCAGCCCCACCACCCGCCGGCCTGCGCCCAAATCGGTGACCACCCTGTCTATCTGCTCCCACCTTCGGGACATGCCGAAGGTCCAGCGCCAGATGCCGCCGTCGCTTGCGTTGTCCGAGGCATAGATTGTGCGGTTGGTCATGTACTTGGCATCAGCCACCACCTGCACATCGCCCAGGCGGGTGCGGTCATTGCCCACAATGGGACCGATCTCGGCGAAGGTCTCGCCGCCATCGGTGGAATAGGCCACCCGACCACGGCGACTGCCCACCAGCACATGCCCGGCGACGGGTAAACTGAGCATATTTATCTCTGAAACACAATCGGGAAAACACGTCACCTCGGGCTTAGCCCAGGTGGCGCCGCCGGTCGTGTCCTTGCGCACCTTGCCCCCGGGAAGGGCAACGTAAACGGTGTCCCTGTCCTCCACGGCAAAATCAATCACCGGGCCGGGCACAGGGCGATGGTACCAGGTATTGCCCCGTGTGTGCGACACCGCCATCTTATTGTACTGCGAGCCGGAGTTGCCAACCTCCACCGCATAGACGGTGTAGTCTTCTTGATAATGAGGGCTCAGTCTGAGTATCAGCCTGTCGGTAGTGGTCTCCATTGAGAGCACCCGCCCCCAGTAGTGTCCCAGCGGCTCGCCGGCGCTGCGCCATACACCCTCGGGACCATACGGCGTGTAGCTTGCCAGAAACAGACTCTTAGAGTCCGGGGCTGGGGCGATGTCCGAAATATTGATGGTGGTGTCTATTAGGCTCACCTGCTGCCAGGTATCACCGTAGTCATAGCTAACCGAAAGGGCACTCTCATCGTTGGCGGCTGTGCCGCTGGTGCCGCAATAAGCCACCGTGCCGTCGTAACTCCACCTGACAAAGGCGTTACCCGGTCCTGTTGGTGGCTGCGTCGCTTCTTTGAGTGATGGCGATAAGCCGTAGCCGGGATAAGCGTTATCCGTCCACCACACCTTTACCTGGAAACCTGCTCCCGGCACTTCACCGGCGACCAGCCTGCCCTGTTGCTTCTTCCCGTAATGATCAATGCTATGGATTCTGCCGTAGCTCCCGTCAAAGTGTGTTACAGTAGCGGCAAGCCCTTCTACGCGATAAATCCCGACTTGAACGCCCAGGACATCGCTGTCCGTGCTTAGATATACGCACGGCTGCATCGAGTTGAAATCGGCGGGCAAGCTGACATCGGCGCCCCTGATCTGAAACCTGTCCGGGGAATCGCCGCCGTCCTCCACCCTTACAGGATATCCAGCAAGTCCGGCGGCTGCATTCCATTGCGTGGAGTTGTTAGCCACATCGCGGTTGCCGATACTAAGCCAGGTGTCATCGCCGTCTGCGGTCACAGCCACTATTGCCGACTCAACAGAGTAAGCGGATGAGAACTTGACTGCCCAGACATCGCCCTGGTTGAGCCCCTGCTCCTGCCAGGAACTGAAAGCCGATGTGCTCCGGGCATAGACTTTGCCGTTGCCGCTCTCTTTAGTGCCCACAGCGAGGTCGCATACTATCTCATCTGCCACCATACGGTAAGTGGACATATCAATGCACCGCACCTCGCCGCCAGGGGGGAGAGCAGGGAAAGAAGAGTCGTCCCAGGTGGCGCCGCTGTCTTTGGACACATACACTTTTTGCCTGTCCCTGTCCACCACGGCAACTATGGTCGGCTTATTCGGGCACACTGCCACCTCCTGTGCTGGCAGTGTTGCCCAGGCGGCTATCAGATTAGCTGTTATTTCTGTCCAGGTGGAACCGCCGTTTTCCGAGCGGTAAACGCCCCCCACGCGGCTGTCAATGGCGTAAATGACGCCACCACTCCCCACAGCGATGCGGCTCACCTCAGAATTCAGCATGATGATGCAGCCCCTTCTCCCCGGTATCTCGATCTCGTTCCACTTCAGCGGTCGTCCCACCTCCGCCTGTGCTGTGAAAGGCAACAGCAAGCTCGACAGCATAGCGAGCGTTATTCCGCAAGCCAGCCAGTGTTTCATGAGCATGACTCTATCCGGTGACAGGGGCAAAAAACATCGCCACCTATGATAAATACAAAAAGTTAATTTTCTGTTAATATATTACGACCGGGGGCTGGGACTGTGCTGTCTCCCGATTTAATAGTTTCTTAACAATCTTGGCATACAATTTGATGAAATATTATACTAAAGTCGGACAACATAAGATAGGTGACGGAAATGAGAATTAAAGCGGCAATGGTATTAGGACTGGTGACGCTTCTTACAGGCACTCTGCTTTTCGGTTGCGGTTCGAAAAATACCTCCACACAGCCGGCAGTCCAGACGGCAGCAGCGAAGAGAGGGGACATCACGGTGGAGATCACTGCCACGGGCAATCTAGCCATGCCTGATTCGGTCAACCTTTCATTCGGTTCATCAGGTGAGGTGCAGGAAGTGCTGGTGGAAATGGGCGACGAGGTGAAGAAAGGGCAGGTGCTTGCCAGGCTGGATACCTCGACTTTGGAGCAAAATCTAATTCAGGCGCAGATAAATGTGAAATCGGCGCAATACGCTCTGGAAAAGGCTAAAGAACCGACTACAACCGCTTCTGGAGACCGCATACTTTCTGCCCCTGACCCTCTGGATATTGAGATAAAAGAGCTACAACTGGAACTTGCCAAGCGAAAGTTAGAAGAGGCACAACGGCAGCTTGATGAAGCCACTATCACAGCCCCCTTCGATGGGCTAATCGCTGAGGTGAATATCTCCGCAGGTGACAAGGTGAGCGAAGGCACCGCTGCCATCCGCCTTCTGGACCCGTCCAAACTGGAGGTGGACGTGCTGGTCAGCGAGATGGACGTGTTCCAGATCAAGCCCGGGGCACGGGCGACAGTACAGGTGGACGCCGTGTCCGGTGTTAGCTTTCCAGCAAGAGTAAAGCGCATTTCTCCCGCTGCTACCATCCAGCAGAACGTGGTCAATTATAAAGTGCGACTTGAGGTACTCAGCGGTGAAACGGTGGCAACACAGCAACGCTCACCATCCGAGATCACCATTGACATGCTACCCGAGCCGGTGAAAAAGGCGGTGCAGGAGGGTCGCATTACACTGGAGCAAATCAGACAGTGGGTCGCCCAGAGGTACCAGCAGGCGGCGAAATCTGCCATCGCTTTAGAGGACTTCCAGCCTAAAGAAGGGCTTACGGTCACCGCCACCATTTTCGTAAATGAAAAAAGGAATGTGCTTCTAGTGCCTAATGGCGCTATTGCCAAGGAAGGGGGCAAGAGCTATGTACAGGTGGTGAATGGGGAGACCACTGAGAAGCGGGAGGTGACCACGGGCTTGAGCAACTGGCAATATACAGAGGTCACCGAGGGACTCAACGAAGGGGAACAGGTGCTAATCGTTAAGTCTACTTCTTCGACAACGTCAACATCTACCCAGCAGCAGTCCCGTCCCCCGATGATGATGTTCAGATGATATTTGGAGCGCCAGGATGATAAACCTCCAGCAGATAATCAAAGTGTATTCCTTGGGAAAGCGAGAACTGCAGGTACTTAAAGGGATAGACCTGTCCGTAGAGAAGGGAGAACTGGTAGCCATAATGGGACCCTCTGGCTCGGGGAAGACGACCTTACTCAACATTATAGGCTGTCTCGATAGGCCTACCTCTGGCAGTTATTACCTGGATGGCAAAGAGGTCAGCTCGTTGAGCAGCACTGAGCTTGCTGCCATTAGAGCGAGGAAGGTGGGCTTTGTCTTTCAGACCTTCAATCTGCTGCCCCGGCTGTCGGCGCTTGCCAATGTAGAACTGGGATTGAAATATGCTGGTGGTGAAGACCGTGAGCTTGCTTTAGAAGCATTACGGCGTGTGGGGCTGGCTGAGAGGGCTGACCACCGCCCTACAGAACTTTCCGGCGGCGAGCAGCAGAGGGTGGCTATCGCCAGGGCTCTGGTGAAAAGACCGCCAGTCATCCTTGCTGACGAGCCCACAGGTAACCTGGACAGTAAGTCTGGCGAGGAAATACTCTCGCTACTCACCGAACTACATAAGGAAGAGGGCATCACGCTGGTGATGATAACGCACGACCCGGACATTGCCCAACGCTGCCAGCGCATCGTACGGTTGAGGGACGGGCTGATAGTTTCTGACGAGAAAGTATGAAAAAGTCGCAGTCAGCGCAACTCAAGGACATGAAAAAATGGTTTGACCCGCTGTCCACCGCCTGGACAGGCATAGCCACACATAAGCTGCGCAGCTTCCTCACCATCCTCGGCATCGTCATCGGCATCGCCGCCGTTATCGCACTCATGTCCATCGGTAGAGGGGCGCAAGCACAAATAATGTCCCGCATCCAGGGTCTGGGGGCTGACCTGCTTGCCGTCCGTCCTGGCATGACCATGGCTGGCGGTGTCAGAGGTGGCTTCGGCAGTGCCAACACCCTGACACTGGAAGATGCTCAGGCAATTAAAGAGCAGGTGCCATACATAGCTGCTATAGCGCCAACGTACTCCTCCTATTTGCAGCTGGTAGCTGGCAGCGAAAATATGAATGCTCAGGTCATCGGCACCGCCCCCGAATATATGGATCTGTATAGTCTGGAGATTGCCGAGGGTTCGTTTTTCACCTCCGGAGACTATCAAAGAGGTGCCAGGGTAGCAGTGCTTGGCTCTAATGTAAAACAGACGCTGTTTGGCGATGAGTCCCCGGTGGGACAGCAGATGCGTGTCGGCGGCAACATCGTCCGTGTGGTTGGCGTTCTTAAGGGCAAAGGCGCGGTCTGGGCTTCGCCTGACGATGCTGTCATTATCCCGCTCACTGCCATGCAGCAGATGGTCACCCAGCCGCGGACAAGCCGCGGCGAGCGTGTGGTCACCTCCATACCACTTAAGGTGACCGATAATGCCCAGATAGAATTCGTCACCCAGGCAATCACCGACCTGCTTCGTTCCCGACACCGTATTGCTCCCGGCGCCAGCGATGACTTCAGCATCACCTCGGTGCAGTCAGTGACCCAGGCGCTGTCAGAAGCTACCGGAACGATGACCATGTTCCTTGGTGCCGTAGCTGCCATTTCGCTGCTTGTCGGCGGCATCGGGGTGATGAATATCATGCTGGTGTCGGTGTTGGAGAGGACAAGGGAAATAGGCATCCGCAAGGCACTGGGGGCGCGGGAGCGCGATATCTGGGGACAGTTCCTCATGGAATCGGCTTCTCTCAGTTTCATCGGTGGTATTATCGGGGTTGTTGTCGGCTGCGGGGTGTCATGGCTTCTCTCCCGCTCCGGCACCATGACCACGCTTATCTCAGCGGATATAATCATCCTCGCTGTGGTGGTCTCGCTGGGGGTAGGGCTGTTTTTCGGCTTCTATCCCGCCTGGAACGCCTCACGCCTTGACCCCATCGAAGCCCTGAGATACGAATAATTCTGACCTGCCGAAAACGCTCTAGCTGGAGTCCGACTTGTTGCCTTCCCTATAAGCTGGCAGGGTAAAGGTGAAGCGGCTGCCCTTGCCCGGCGTGCTTTCTACGGTCAACCGCCCGCCATGTGCCTCGATGAGCCGTTTGGTGATGGTCAGCCCTAGACCGCTGCCGCCGGAAGCCCGTGACCTGGACTTGTCCACCCGATAGAACCGCTCAAAGATGTAGGGAAGGTCTTCAGGAGGTATGCCGGTCCCGGTGTCGGTGATGCTGGCTGACACATCGTTCCCCGTGCGTTCCACTGAGATGGTAACCTCACCCCCTTCGGGTGTAAAGCTTATGGCATTGTCTATCAGATTTCGCAGCGCTTGTCCTATCCGCTGCCTGTCCACCGACACCAGCGCTGGCAGTTCAGGCAGTTCCAGTTTGAGCTTCAGCCCCTTAGCTGCTATCCGATAGCCCGTAGCACTGGCAACATCCTGTGCCAGCTCCCTCAAGTCACACACCTGTTTGTCGAGGCTGAGCCCGCCGGACTCAGCTAGTGCCAGTTCATGAAGGTCTTCAACCAGACGGGATAATAGCTGTACTTCTTCGTAGATTAGCTTCAAAGTCGCTTCATCCGCCTTCACTATACCGTCTTGAATGCCTTCCAGGTAGCCTCTTATATTGGAGAGCGGTGTTCTCAACTCATGGGCGACATCGGCTACCAGGTCACGGCGCAGCTTATCAGCCCGTTCCAGCTCCGCCGCCATGGAATTGAAAGTTGTAGCCAGCTCTCCCAGCTCGTCCCTGGACTTCACTGCTACCCGCTGGCTGAAATCGCCCCTGCCCAGCCCACGGGCTGCTGAAACCAGGCTCTGCACCGGTGCTGTGATGCGCCGCGATAGGAAAAAGGCAAGCAACAACGCCAGCCCGATGCCCATCAGCCCACCCCAGACCACCGACCAGACGATGGAATTGCGCAACTCGGCTATCCGTGACTCCCAGAACTGCCCTGGCGGCGGTATTTTGGGCATCTCCTCCGTGCTTTTCGGCTCCACAACCAGATAACCCAGTCTCTGTATCTTGCCACCGCTGGAAGCAAGAATTGGTAAAAACAGGGGAGGTGGCTCTGACATCTCGCCAGATGTCCCCTCCGGCGGCTCTCTCATCCCCCACCTGTGAGCGTAAAGGCTGAGATCTAGCTTCTCACCTAAAGAAGACTTGGTCGAATCAGCGACCACTGTGCCACCCTGGTCCACTATCATAACCCGCCACCCGTACAGTTGTCCCATCTGCTCCACCGACGCCTGAATGCCTTCCCAGTCCTGTTTATCCAGGTAGTGGCGTAGCAGTAATTCCCTCATCCGTGCCATCTGCTCGCCTCTCTTGCCGTACTCATAGTGCTGGATCTGACTACTGGCAGTGCTGCTGATAAACAGCGAGATGGCACCTATAGTGACCACCACCACAGCCACAAATATCAGGAACAGCTGCCAGCGGATACCAAGCGCTATTTTCATCCACTCACCTCAAATTTGTAGCCCATACCATAGACCGTCTTTATGTACCTGTCAGCCGAGGGGTCAGCCGCCTTCAGTTTTCGCCTTAAATTCAGAATGTGCACGTCAAGCGTGCGGTCGAAGCCGCGGTAGTCCAGTCCCAGAGCTTTTTCGATAAGTTCACCGCGGCTGAACACCTTCCCTGGTTCTCTCACCATGGCTGCCAGAATCCGGAACTCTGTTGGTGTCAGATGAAGCTCGTTTTCGGCAACGCGGACTTCGCCGGCACGAAAATCGACGGTAAGCTTGCCGTGCGTCACCTCTGCCGGTCCGCTAAACAGTTCGTCGCGGCTGCTGCGACGCAGAATTGCCTGCACCCTAGCCACCAGCTCTCTGGGGCTGAAAGGCTTGACCACATAATCGTCAGCCCCGGAATCGAACCCCTGAAGTCTGTCTGACTCCAATACCTTAGCCGTGAGCATAATTATGGGGATATCGGACTCCTGGCGTATTTGTCTGCAGACGCTCAGCCCGTCCCTGCCGGGCAACATGATGTCCAGGACTATCAGGTCAAACCCTTCTTGTTGCGCCTTTTCCAGGGCAAGCGTGCCGTCATATACTGTATCTACCCAATATCCTGCCCGTTGTAGGTATAGCCTGACCAATTCGGCGGTCTTGTGGTCATCTTCAACCACAAGTATTCTCTGCTGTCTTGTCGCTCTCACAGCATCTGCACCTTCACTGATGTTCCAACGGTATTATTCTATGCGATTATTAAGAATGTGTTAAGAAGCAGGGTGACGCTGGGAAGACGGTGCCACCAAAACAGGGCACCGCGGGCTAAAAGTTGCTGGTCTGCTAGCTGCCCCTAGTGGCGGAGCTCCTTCACCCTGGCGACGATTCTGGGCAGAATTTCGGCAAGCCGTCCCTGGATGAGGTAGTCAGAGATGCCTTCAGCGGTCAGCGGCGTGGGTTCAGCGTTGACTTCGATTATTACCGTTGCCTTTTCCTGTTTCGGGGAGAACAGCCCTGCCCCGGCTCTTTTGCGCCGCGCCACCCGGGGCAGTTCGGCAAAGGGATAAACAACTGCCGAAGTGCCGCAGATAAGCATCAAATCGCAGCGGTGTGCCTCTTCAAGACTGGCATGGGCGACATCTGATGGTATCGGCTCATTGAAGTGCACCACATCGTCTTTTATCGGAGCACTGCATTCCTTACATCGAGGTGGCAGCTTCCCCTCAGCCAGCAGTGCACCCAGGTCATATTCCTCATACCTGAAGCGGATACCGCACGATGGACATCTCAGCTTGTAAATGCTGCCGTGATACTCGAATACTCTCTGGCTACCAGCCTTTTCGTGCAAGCCATCTATGTTCTGCGTGAGCACGCTCTTGATTATCCCCATCTTTTCCAGCTCGGCAAGGGCGTAATGTGCCGGGTTGGGCTGTGCCTCCCTCAAGTTGCCCAGAAGCGAGGTGCCCATGGTCAGCCTCTCCTTCCAGTACTGTCCCGGGTCTCTGAGGAACCTGAAATAGGTCTCGTATGCCCTCTTTTCCGCCTCCGGGTTCTTCGTCCAGATGCCATCGGGGCCGCGGAAGTCGCGTATGCCGGAGTCTGTGGAAATGCCGGCACCGGTGAGGGCGATAGCATAGCTGCTGGCAGCTAAATCATGAGCAGCGCGGTCAATCAATTCATCGATATCGCTCATCTCTGCACCCCCCTGCATTTTTTGTAGCACCTGAGCGCGGTCATGTCAAATAGCCATTACTTTCTACCCTCAGCAGGGCTACTGTTCGGGTTTTTCGCCACGGGTGCGGCTGCGGAGCTGGTCAAGAGTATAGGGGGCTGCCCCTTCGCTCCGCCCCAGCCGCCCCAGAGCATTGAGCTGACGGTGGTAAGCGAAAGTGGCGTCAAGGTTCCACGCCATCAAAGCATGGATGTTGAGCGCTTCCTTGAGAATCATCATACCATCGGCTGGTACCTCAGCCATCTCCTTTGCCATCTTCCATACTTCCTCCTCCAGCTTGTCCGGCGGCACCGCCTTGTTCACCAGACCGATGCGTTCCGCCTCCTTGCCGCTGATAAGTCGGCTGGTGAACAGCAGCTCCTTGGCTTTGCGCAGCCCCAGGATGGTCACCCATAATGGCATGCTGGTCACCCCGCCGCCGCGCGTTGCCGGATGCCCCAGTATGGCATCCTCAGCGGCAATAGCGACATCGCAGCACATCTGCAGATAGCACCCTGCAGCCAGACAGTAGCCATGTATCTGGGCAATCGTCGGCTTGCTCAAATTAAAGATTTTAAGGTAGCGGGCGCTGATGCCACGCAGCGTCTTCAAGGCGTTGCCGATTGTCCAGCGGTCATAGCCCTCCGGGATGCTTATGTAAGGGCTGCCGGTGAGGTCGTAGCCCGAGCAGAATGCCTTGCCGGCGCCTTTGAGAATGACCACCTTGACCTCGGGGTCGTTCTCAGCCTGGTCAAAAGCAGTATCCAGGTCCCTTAATAGAGCGTGGTTTAAAGCGTTCCGCTTGTCCGGTCGGTTCATGGTGATTGAGGCAATGTTTTCTTTAACTTCGTAGATGACCGTCTCCAGATTCATGGCTGTCCTCCTTACCCGTCAGTGTTTTTTCGGGACAATTCTAGCACATATTAAGTCACCTACCAAAAATGGTACATTGGGCTCGTGAGAGGGGCACCCTCACCTTAGTCCTCTCCCGTCAAGGGAGAGGAAACCCGACTCCTCTCTCCCCTCCGCGGGAGAGAGTTAGAGTGAGGGGGAACTAGGCTTTCACCCTCACCTTAATCCTCTCCCGTCAAGGGAGAGGAAAAAAATAAGTCCTCTCTCCCCTCCGCGGGAGAGAGTTACTTCTATTTTAGTCCTCTCTCCCCTCCGCGGGAGAGAGTTAGAGTGAGGGGGATTGCTACGAGTCTCACCGTCATTTTAGCCCCCTCCCGTCAAGGGAGAGGAAACCAGAGTCCCATCTCCGCTCAGGGTAGAGAAAGAGGCTACATACAGTTGACAGGACTGAAAGAGATGTGCTAGCCTCTGTGCAATCAGCTTATAGGTCCACTCGCTTGGCAGATGGGAGACAGACAGCGTTGGACCGGGAGAGGTGAGAGAAATGGCGGTGAGAAAAAAAGAGGATGCCACAAGAGTTCTGGGGGATGTAAGCGGTGACAAGCGGTTTTTCTGTCACGACGGCTGTATTGCCAGCAATTTACAGCAGCTAGCTGAGTGCCTGAGCCATATGGACGAGCAGAGCTACAACCACCATGTGACCGGTGAAAAGAACGACTTCAGTAACTGGGTGCGCGATGTCTTCGGCGACCACAGACTGGCAAACGAACTGGCTCGCAGCCGCAACAAGGATGAAGCAATCAGAGTATTAACTGGCAGAATTGCCTGGCTGAAGAGGAAACTGCGCTAGGAGACTGTACTCTGCAGGTTGACTGCGCAGGGGAAAATGACTTTAAATATTACAGCTAAATGAGCACGACTTCAGCCTACCGAGCTGGACTGCAATCTCTTGCTCTGGCGCTTGTTTTTATGCCTGAGCCCGTGACCACCTTGGTCGGTCTGGGGCTGCTGAGCGTTGCCAGACATATAGAGAAAGAGCGCCCGAACAACTTCCGGCGCCTGCCCAAAACACTTGATGAACACTTTGACTACAGGATAGCTCTGAAGAGCGGCTCACTCCTTACCGTGGAGATGGTGCCAAGAAAGCACGGGCAATTGCCGCGGGCGTACCCCCGAGCCGCCGGACTACAGGATAATCCTGAGGTCTTTAAAGCCATTCGGGAAAACTCGTCTTCACCACAGCAAAAGAAGAGCCCCCGACCGTATCCCAGACCCCCTGCGCTGCTGAGGGACAACCCTGAGGCTTTCAGGGCATTACAGCAAAGGTCAGCCCTGCAGCAAAAGAAGAGCCCCCGACCGTATCCCAGACTCCCTGCGTTGCTTAAGGACAACCCTGAGGCTTTCAGGGCATTGCAGCAAAGGTCAGCCCTGCAGCAGACAAGGAGTACCCCAGCCACTTCAAATACAGAGCCTGCAGGACTCCTTAAGCCCTCGGTAGCGAGGACGAGCCCGATATTATTCAGGTCCGGGGCAAGCCTTCATACCGCGTCAAGAAGACTGCAAAGGCTGTAGGATCCGGGACAGGAGCGACTAACGCTTACTGCGGCATGACGATTGCAGGCTATAGACATATATAAAGGCAGAGAGGTGGCAGGATGCCAGCGCCTGATTTGAAATTTTTGTTTCAACCTCGCTCTGTGGCGATAATCGGTGCCTCAAAGGATGAGATGAAGTCGGGCGGCATGTTCATCTCCAGCCTGCTCAAAGACGGCTATCAGGGCACAATTTATCCCGTTAACCCCAGAGAATCAGAGGTGATGTCCTTAAGATGTTACCCCAGCATCACCGAAGTCCCCGGGGAGATCGACCTAGCTGTGATAGCCATACCGGCGCGCAATACTCCGCAGGCGGTAGCCGAATGCGCACAGAAGGGAGTGAAGTTCGCCATCGCGCACGCTGCAGGCTTTGGCGAACTGGGCAACGAAGGAAAAAGGCTGGAGCAGGAGATGGTGGAAATAGCCCGCAGCGGCGGCGTACGAATAGTGGGACCCAACTGCATGGGCTTGTTTTCACCCGCTGCACGAATAAACACTATATCCGCGCACAGTAGGATAACTATGGAGCATGGTGGTGTGGCTTTTGTGGGGCAGAGCGGCTGGGCGTGTGAAAATATGGTGCTCCTCGGCACCGAGCGGGGACTCAAATTTAAAGGTGTGGTCAGCATCGGCAACCAGTCCGACCTCACCATCGAGGACTTTCTGGAGTTCTTCGGCGATGACCCGGAGACCAAGGTCATCTGCTTCTATATCGAAGGGCTGAAACAGCCAGCGCGTTTCTTCAAACTGGCGGAGAAAGTCTCACCGCAGAAGCCGATAATTGTCTGGAAAGGTGGTAGCTCAGAGGCTGGGGCTAGGGCTGCCCTGTCGCACACCGGCTCGCTAGCGGGCAACTATGCCATATTTGAGGCAGCCAGCCAGCAAAAAGGCGTCATCCGTGCTCAGGGGCTGGAAGAACTGCTGGATCTGGCTGCGGCGTTTTCAGCCCCCTTCCTTCCCAGAGGCAGGGAGGTAGGGTTGCTTATCGAAGCCGGTGGTGGGGCTGTCGCCAGTAGCGATGCCTGCGCCAGAGCTGGGCTCAGGGTATCACCGCTTCCGGAAGCTATTCAGCAGAAGCTACACGATTTTCTCAGGGACAAAATTCCCCCTTCGCCGAACATGAGCAACCCGGTCGACTTAGTTTGGGTGCCATTTCTGGAAGCCAGCCATATCTATAGCACCAGTCTGGAGATCATGATGGAAGCGGTGGATGCCTGCGTTACCATCTGCTATGCCTTTTTGGAAGACCAAGCCTTCCTCTCTCGTCTTGAGGAAATCCGCGACCGAGCCCAAAAACCCATTCTCGTGGTGCCGGGACATTCCAATGAACAGCGCAGGGGCATGACCGTGGCAACGCAACGCGGCATCCCCACCTATGCCATGCCTGAAAATGCCATCCGCGCCCTGGCTGCCATGGTCAGACGTGCCGAATACCTCCGCAGCCTCGGTATCTCGCCTGAAATATTTGCCTGCTAGCTTCCACCGGCTCCGTGTACACTCCGGGAGGCAAGTGATAGTCACACCGCAGCGACAAACATTTTAGCGTTGTTCTACAAATACTAGATTTCCAATTACGACACAGGCGACTATAGCTTGACAGGTGCTATAATTGGCGCGGTAGGTCAGATGTTAAATCCATCGCTAGCCCTGCTGATATCCATCCTCGTCATCCTGGTACCAATACGGCTGAAAGTTCATCCTGGCTTTGCCATTTTTGCAGGCAGCATTGTCATTATGCTGCTGGTGTTACCGTTCAGCTCCGTGCCTTCGCTCATGCTGCGGACTTTAATTGATAAGCAGACCCTCACATTGCTGGTGGTGGTAGCCAGCGCTATGACCATGAGCAGCTTGATGGAAATAAAGGGCTTGCTTACCAGGCTGGCTACCACTATGGAAAGCATTGGACCACGACTTGCCATGCATCTGGTTCCGGCGGTGATCGGGCTGGTGCCTATGCCCGCCGGAGCCCTGGTCTCAGCCACCGCCGTAAAAGGTGTGGCGCAGAGATTGAAGCTAACTCCGGAGCAGGGCACCTTCATTAATTACTGGTTTCGGCACATCTGGGAATTCTCAATACCGGTCTACCCGACCATCATCGTCACCAGTGCTGTCCTGGCTATCCCTATTGCGGTGACGGTAAAAACGCTGGCTCCAATTACTGCCCTGGTCATCTCTTTAGGCGTCCTTGTGAGCTACCAGTTGCTGAAGAAAACTCCCCGGATAAGAACGGGGACCAGGGGGTCAGCCAGAAGCATCGTCTATAACCTGTTCACAGCCTCGTGGCCTATTCTCCTGCTCATAGTGTTAATTTTCTCCGGGGTTGATGCCATGATCGCCTTCCCGGTAACATTGATCCTTTTAATCGGGCAACAGAGAGCTAAACCCCCACACCTGAAGCAAGCGTTCAAGTACGGCTTAAATCCCCGGGTCCTGCTTTTGTTGTACGCCATAATGCTGTACAAGGCGACCGTAGAAAGCTCCGGCGTTGCCAGAACACTTGTTTCCGATATGCAGGCTGTGGGGCTACCCCCTTTGCTCATGCTCATAGGGCTGCCGCTGTTAATGGGGCTGGCTACTGGTTTCGGTCCGGCTTTTGCAGGGCTTGCCTTGCCCCTCCTGGTTCCGTATATCCTTGTGGACTCGAGCTTTAGCAGTGGCGCTCTAATACTGGCTTTTGTTAGTGGCATGATGGGGATGCTCCTTTCTCCCACGCACCTTTGCTTTATTCTCTCCGCCGAACACTTTGAAGCCGCTCTGGTCAAAGTATACCGCTATACCCTGCCCCTTGCTCTGGTAATAGAAACTATTGTCATCGCGGTCTACTACATCACAAAGTAGCTTCCAGCCTTTTAACGGCTCTAAACGCTGGCATCCTTATTGCAGCAAGCGTAACAGTGCCCTGCGCGCCTTATCGAATTGGGCACCGCAGCATGGCAGGAGATAGCTGTTAATATATTCCGATGATAGCACCGGAGCGGTCATCCAGCAATTACCTATGAATTTGCTGTGGACCTATAGCCAGCGAGCTATTTGCTAGATAGTCATCCCTGCCTGATAGCCCTCTTCCACTGCTTCTTTGATGCTCCGCGGTGTCACACAGTCGCCGATACGCACCAGCCTGGGCACTTTGCCCTTAAGGAGGGCTACCAGTTCGTCATTTGGAGTAGCGCCGGTTGCCAGTACCACCGTATCCGCCTCCACTATTTTTTCTTTGCCGGCGTTGTCTTTGATTACCACACCAGCACTGGTGATTTTCCGGTAATCAACGCCGGTGAGTATGGTAGCCCCCTTGGCACGCAGCCGCTCGAGCATAGGTCCTCTTATTGAGCGGTTGACTTTGGTCGCCAGTCTAGCACCCCGTCTCATGATGGTCACCTGCTTACCTTTCTCCAGAAGATATAAGGCGATCTCACAGCCTACAAGTTCACCTCCGATAATTGCCACCCGCTGTCCTGTCTCCGCTCCGTTAAGAACCTGGTTTGCCAGGAGCACGTTTTTGCCCCTGATTCCTGGAATTTCCGGGATAAACGGTTCCACGCCGGTAGCCAGCACCACCACATCAGGTTTCAGGGCTGGTAACAATTCGGGGGTAAACTTCTGTCCCAGTCTGACCTCAACACCGAGTTTGGTGACCTGGTTTACTAAGTACCGGCGGTAAACTTCTATGTTGTCTTTGAACGGTGGTCTTGCCGCCAACAAAAGCTGACCGCCAAGCTCGTTAGCACGCTCAAATAAGGTGACCCTGTGTCCTCGCTGTGCTGCTATGATGGCTGCCTGCATGCCCCCGGGACCACCACCGACCACGACCACCTTCTTAGGTCTTCCTGCCGGCAATAGCGCCCATTCTCTCTCCCGTCCCAGGGTGGGGTTGACCACACATTGCACACCTTTGCCTCGACGGCGCCCCAAGCTATCGAGACAGAAGAAGCAGCGGAGACAGGGAGTGATGTCGTCTAGCCTGCCATCGGCTATCTTTTCCACCACATGGGCATCGGCAAGGAACTGCCTGCCCATAGCGATGAAGTCCGCTTTACCCTGCCGGAGGGCTTCCTCTCCTAGTTCCGGCGTGATCCGACCCACTGCAATCACAGGCACCGAGACCGCTTTCTTTACTCCCTCGGCGTACTCGATTAAAGCGCCGGGCGGCTGTGCCATGGGTGGGCGGCGGACTACACCTGCCGAATGAGCCGAGACATGGATAGCATCCACGCCCGTTTCCTGAGCCAGCCGTGCCACCACTTTGGTCTCCTCCAGAGTAATCCCTCCTTCTATGTTCATCTCCACCGCGCTGAGGCGGCACCACAGGGGAAAACCGTGTCCTACTTTAGACCGGACTGCCTTTATAATCTCCACCAGAAACCGTGCTCGCTTCTCCACACTACCGCCATATTCATCTTCCCGTTTGTTAGACAGAGGTGACAGGAACTGGCTCACCAGGTAGCCGTGCGCACCGTGAATCTCCACACCGTCAAAACCTGCCTCTCTGGCGCGCCTGGCGCCCTGGGCAAAACACTCCACTAGCCGCTTGATTTCATCAACCGTGAGTTCTTTCGGCATTTCGCCATCGCGTCCGGGGATGGGCGAGGGCGCCACCGGCTTAAAGCCGGTCACGCGTGACGAGGTCTGTCTGCCAGCATGATGGAGTTGTATCGCTGCTCTAACACCATGCTGCTTAATGGCTCGGGCTAATCGGGCAAGCCCCGGGATAAACCTATCGTCGTCGATGTTTATCTGTGTAGCAAGCCCCCTGCCTACAGGAGAATCGATGCAAGTGATCTCAACAATGATCAGTCCCGGTCCCGATTTCGCCCGCTCTTCGTAATAAGCTATCAATCGGTCCGTCACCGAGCCGTCATCTGAGGCAAAGCCGGTAGCCATGGGCGGCATCACTATCCTGTTCTTAAGCTCCATTGCCCCGATTTTTCCGGGTTCAAATAATTTCTCAAAGACTTTTGATGTCATGTGGGATTCCCCCTCCCCTGTGATAGGGACGATTTTGCCGTAATTTAGCACAACCAATAGGCGTGGTTCAAACCCACTGCGCTCGTCCGGTAGATTGGTGACACCTATTGTTATTGTTTTCAGGACAGAAAAACGGCTGATTAACCCCCTCACCTGACCTCTCCCACGAGAGGGACTTCATTCTTTTTTCCTCTCCCCTGACGGGAGAGGACTAAGGTGAGGGTGAGTTTCCCCCTCACTCTAACTCTCTCCCGCACAGGGGAGAGAGGATATAAGAAGGTAGCTCTCTCCCGCACAGGGGAGAGAGGACAGTTCCTCTCCCTTGACGGGAGAGGACTAAGGTGAGGGTGAAACTGAGGGGATTTCCCCCTCACTCTAACTCTCTCCCGCACAGGGGAGAGAGGACAAGACCCCTCATCTGACTCTCTCCCGCAAGGGGAGAGAGGACTGCCCCCTCACTCTGACTCTCTCCCGCACAGGGGAGAGAGGACAAGCCCCCTCACCTGACCTCTCCCGCGGAGGGGAGGGAGGACTGAAGGGGAGTTTCGGGTACTCGGAATTGTCAGTGTTGCTGCAGCCTTTCATTTTCGACCGCTTTTCTCCATGTGCCGGTGACTTTTTGCTATACTCTCAGAAAAGCTCAAAGGGGGTAAGACAATGATGCCTAAAGAGTATGATGTCACCGGTAGAGTGGCGCTGATCACCGGCGCCGGCAGGGGGATCGGCAGGGGGATCGCCGAGGTGCTGGCGGAGGCAGGTGTGGACATCGGCTTGAACGCGCTCACCGACCGCTATGTGGTGAAGGCGGCGGAGGAGATAGCCTCAGCCACCGGCAGGAAGGTGCTGCCTCTGCTGGCAGACGTGACCACCACCCAGGGGGCAGAATATGTGGTGGACACGGTGCTCAAGGAGTTGGGTCGGCTGGATATCCTGGTGAACTGCCTCGGCGATGCCATCAGACATCCGCTGGTGAAGCTGCCGGACAAAGACGGCGAGACGATTTCCGATGAGGAGTTGAAGCGGATAATCGACATCAATATGACCGCTACCATACTGTGCACCCGCGCCGCCGGCAAATATTTTCTGGAGCGGAGACAGGGTAAGATCATCAATATATCTTCAGTCACAGTGTTCAGGGGCGGTGGTGACTTGGTGGTATATACTCTGGCAAAGGCAGCGGTGGTCGGCTTCACCCGCGCCCAGGCTCTGGAATGGGCACCGTATAACATACAGATAAACTGCATCGCGCCGGGACTTTTTCCCGATGTACGCACCTACGGGGAGAGGGCGAGGCTACCCGAGGCAGTGCTGAGAAGGATACCGCTGGGGAGGGCGGGGCTGGTGAAGGAGGTGGGGCTGCTGGCATTGTACCTGGCGTCGTCGGCTTCCGACTACATGACCGGGCAGACGATTTGCCTCGATGGCGGCATGAGCCTGTAGTTTTTTGCGAAAAACCTATTGACAGTGCCTTAGGCGGGTGTGATAATAAGACTTAAGGGGCTAGCCCAAGGAAACAAAGAAAGGAGGGTGTAAGCTATGGCAAAGGGTAAGGTTTTACCTATGATCGGCTTCTGGGCGTTCATTGTAGGTCTGGCGATTGCCGTGATCGGCGGTGTGGTAGCGCCCCAGAACGATATACTGATCATAATTCTCATCATTTTGGGTCTTGTCATCGGTTTCCTCAACATAACGGCGAAGGAAATGATGCTCTTCCTGGTCGCCGTTATCGCCCTGGTGGCGGTGGGAAATGTTTTCGCGCCGCTCACCGCAGCCAACATTGGCAAGTACTTGGGCAACATGCTGGGTTACATTGCCACACTGATGGCGCCTGCGGCAATAGTCTGTGCTGTGAAGGCGCTGTGGACTGTGGGCAAGCCGGGAGACTAGTAGCAAGTAAAGCGTTCTGTCGTATACTCGGGGTGCGCTGAAAGGGGAGGTGGAGATGCCGGCTAAGTTTGAGATGTACAAAGATGCCAAGGGCGAGATCCGCTGGAGGCTGATTGCGCCCAATGGACAGACTATTGCCACTTCAGGCGAGGGGTACAGGTCCAAAGACAGCGCCAAGAAGGGCATAGAGTCTGTGAAGAAGAATGCGCCAACAGCCACAGTGCAAGACAAGACCGGCTAGGTCTGTAGTTTTGGCATTACTGTAAAAAGGGGCCACATGGGTCAGCTTACACAGATGGCCGGGTAGGTCGGGAGGGCAGAGGGGTCTGGCAGGTGTACGAGGCGGGAGGTATGTGTATGCCAGACCCCTCTGCTTTTTGTTTGGCTCTACTTAGTTGCCGGATTGAGGACACGTCCCACAAATATTATGCTGCCGGTTGGGATGTCCCGGATGAGGAAGATGAAGGGCCTGTCCACCTTCATTTCCACCGGCGGCTGTGGTACCGATGTCAGCCCCACTATCACGGCGGTGGCGGCGGCTGCCTCGGTGCCGGCTTCATCCACAGCCACAAACGCCTTGTGGAGTGCGTCTTGAATAAACAGGTCGCGCCTGCCGTCCATGCCGGAAAAATCGGCTGAAGAGGGGTCGAAAGCCTCTCCCATGCCGAGGTCGCTGAGAGCGCCTTTCAGGCTGAAGCTGGACTCGAAAGTGAATCTGGGCATGGTGAGTGCGACCTCGCGGTGGGTCATCTGTCCAATTATCCCTTGAACGCGGCTGGCATCCAGCTTTTCCTCGAAAGCATTAAAATGTCCGCCTTTGGGTAAGAGAATCACCATGGAGAGTTCGCCACCATCGTAGGGGAGCTCCACCGCCTGGTAGTCTGTACCCTCAGTGTAGTTGAAGGACCTGGTCTGGCGCATCATGGGCACGGTGACCTCGCTGCCATCGAGTAGACGGAAGGGCGCATCTGAGGTGCTATTTTTATCGAAGGGGTGCTGCCAGGCGGCGTTGAAGTAGATGGCGTTGGTGAGCACCAGGCGTGTCATCTGGTTCAGGGCGCCCGGCGGGATGAGGTCTTTTATCCTGTCTTCGGTCTGGTCGCTGACCCAGTTATTGATGGTGAGCCGCGACTGCTCGGTCTGGTTAATGAAGTCCACCAGCCTCAAGCCGGCACCGTAGTTCTGCGCCAGTGTGTCCAGAAAAGCCGGCAGAAAGCCGAAGCCTTTCTGCCCCCAGAGGGCGTTGACTATGTTCAGTCTGAAGCCTTTACCGTCCTTGCCCTTAGCTCCCTGACCGCGCTGTTTGAGTTGCAGGTCGAGGCTGTTAAACGCTGGGTGCAACCGGTCTTGTGGCAATGTGAAATTGAGAGCTTGAGCCATGGCTTTTTCGGTGTTGCCACGGGCGCCGGCATAGGTCATCGCCAGTGCTTCTGAAATGCTGTAGGGTGAAAGGAATAAATTGCCTTCATCGTGCGACAGCTTGTGATAAAGGTTGAAGGCGAAGGCATTGTTGCCGCCGACTAAGGTTGCTATATCATCTTTAGTCGCCGTAGGTGAGGTATCCCGGGGCTTGTCGGACTGCGCCACATCAGCGGACACCGTCGGACCGCAGGCGGGCAGACTAAAAAGTATTACCGATACCAGAAGCAATAGCACCGCTTTCCTCATCTGACACCTCCATATTAGCATGCGTTGCACGTCTATAGTAACGGATTTACGCTCGTTTGGTTTAGTCGGCATCGCCGCCATGCCCGGGAAGGCGCTTGATACTTATTGCCTCGATATAGGGCTGTCCCGATGCGGTGACCATGACTGTACCTTTGACCTCGAGCAGTTTATGGATGCTCTCCAGCGAAGCGGGCTGTAGTCCTTCGGGCATTTTTGCTTTAGAGGCGGCGCTGACATAAATGGCGCCGCTTAAGTCCTTTATCACCCAGTCGGAGCGGGTGACCGGAGGAGGTGCAGCCGCTTCTTGAAGCAGGTCCCAGCCGCGGTAATAGCCGACGATAGTCACCTCCTTACCCGAAAAGTCGGTAGGTCGTGCGAGGATGTAGCCAACTACGCTGGTGAGCTGGGGTGGTCGGGTGACGACCAAATGCAGACGGTATTCCTCCGATGCTATCCTGTCCTGGTGCACATCAGGGTATGGGGTCACATGAAAAGCAAGCTCGTAGCCTTCAAAAGGTGCTGTGGCATACCCCTCTATCAATCCGGGCGCGGTGAGCTTTGTCTGTCTAGTGGCACCGGCGTATGTGATTTCGACCTCGCATATGACCTCTCCTGCCCAGACGCAGTAAACGCCTTGAGGACAGCGACTGTCTCCGATAACTCCGGTGAATTTAACATGCAGGTCTTCATCGGCGATGCTGACAGCTTGTCCCGGGGAAAGGATGATTTCTTTGCCCAGCTCCGTTTGTAAGATAGGACTGCCACAGGCGGGCATCAACAGGGTGATTGAAAGCAGGATAGAGAAAATGCATCTCTTCATTGGCGGTTAATGTGCCGTGTTAGCCTGTAAATATGGAAGTACAGTTGGGACAGCGGGAAGCCTTTGCCGGGATGCTGGTGAAGCAAAAGGGGCATTCTTTGGTTGCCGGCGGCGCCGGCTCGGCAGTTTTCCTTCGTGCCTGCAATGCTGCAACCGGTCTGACAACAAAGAAGAAAGCCACCGCGGCTATTATCAGGAAGTTGATGAGGGTGTTTATGAACAACCCGTGCCCCACGTTATGAATGCCTTGAAGTCCTCGAGCAGGTTCTTCATACTGCCTTTTACGTCGCTCTTCATGCTTCTGTAACCCCCTTGTTCGTTCCCCATGCTGGTGCGATTATAGGACGTTTGTAAGGCGGTTGCAATATATCTGTGCTTTGTGAAAGCAGGGCAGATGCCTCGGCTTGACAAATACCAGGCGAGGGGGCTATATTTGGGTAACAATTGTTAGCTAACAAACGTTAGCTACACCAAATTCATCTGGCACTGCGAGGTAGTACTGCTGAGTTACACTGTCGAGGGGGGGAAATGATAAAAAAACAGATCCGGCATTCAATCAATGATAAAAGCCTTCTTGCCAAACGGAGGCACCAAATATGCAAGGTGGCGACAGAGCTTTTTATGGCTCAAGGGTTCAGAGAGACCGGCATGCGGGCGATTGCGGAAGCCTGCGGTCTGACCATAGGCGCACTATACCGCTACATCGGGTCGAAGGACGATTTGCTATGGCTGAGTACGGAGTATGGAGACTCGTATCATAAACAACTGCTTCAGAAGATGAAAGAACGGGTGAAGGGTCTGAGTCCTGTTGAAGCCCTCAGGGAATCGATCAGGATGTATTTCCAAAACGTGGATGAAATGCAGGGACTCTACAATTTACATAATCATATTGTCTGGACGGCTTCAAAAGAGCTGAGGCAATCGATCTTCGACAGGGAAATCCAGAAGGTTGAGTATTTTAACCGGTTGCTCATCGAAGGTGTGAATGCGGGTGAGTTTGAGGTAGAGGACACATACTTGATGGCACACAATATCGTGATGGCTGCCAATGCCTGGGCAAACAGGAGATGGCTCTTGAGGAAGCGGTACACTCTGGAAGACTATATCAGGAAACAGACTGATTCTATCCTCGCCACCATTCAGGTAAAGAGGTAATCGAATTAGTCAAAAAATTGAAAAGGAGCAACGGAAAGATGGACGCAAAGGCTAGGCTTTCCGGATCAAGGGACCCGCTGTTTGGCAAGCCATACGTGGATGTTGACGAGTGGCGTGACCAGCCGCTGCGCCATCGGTATGTCCACGGCGGCTTCGAAGGCACCGAGACCCGCTTCTCTTTCTACTTTCCACCGCCAGAGCGTTACGAAGGAAGGTTCTTCCACCTGCTGCTGCCGGTCACCGGCATCGAGACTGCGGCGATCTCACCGCCGCAGGCGACAACGCTGGCTGACCCGATTCCCTTCGCCGTGGAGAACGGCGGTTACCTCATGGAGTCAAACATGGGCTCGACATCCATGTTCCCCGGCATAGACCCCACCATCACCGGCTACCGTGCCAGTGCCGCCGTAGCCATGTACTCCCGGGTGCTGGCTGCCGAGATGTACGGACCGCACCGACCATATGGCTACGTGTATGGCGGCAGTGGCGGGGCGTACCGCACCTTCGCCTGCATCGAGAACTGCCCCGGCGTTTGGGACGGCGGAGTGCCCTTCGTCCCCGGCTCGCCGATGAGCATCCCCTACATGTTCACCTTACAGGGTCACGCTATCCGGTTGCTGCAGGACAAGTTCCCCGCCATCGTCGATGCAGTGGAGCCCGGCGGCAGCGGCGATATGTATAGCGGGCTCAGCGCTGAGGAGCGTGAAGCGCTCGCCGAGGTTACCCGAATGGGTTTCCCGCCGCGGGCGTGGTTTGCCTGGCAGAGGATCTCGCTTGCCTACACCGGGATCCTGGGGATGTTCCTGGACAATATGTTCCGCTGGGACCCCGACTATTTCAAGGACTTCTGGACCGTTCCCGGATATCTCGGCGCCGATGCCCCCGAATCGCTGCGGCGTGCCCGCGTCCAGCAGAAGGCGAAAATAGTCCAGGTGCTGAAGGCTAAAGAGGTCGCCAACCTGGGTCTGGCGGTATCGATGGCGGCCAGAATAGCCGACCCCGAGGGGAACATGCCGGCGGCAGTGAAGTTCGAGAAAATGCCCGACATGGAGCTCCGCGGGTGCACCATGACCCTGACCAGCGGCGCAGCCGCAGGACATGTGCTCTACATCAGCGGAGTGGCTGGCGACCTGGTGATGGTCACGTTTGGCGAGGCGCATTTCCGCGAGGTGGTCAAGATGAAGGCTGGCGACGAGGCAATGGTCGACAACGGTACCTACCTCGCTGCTCAGACCTATCATCGCCACCAGGTCCCTTCATCCGACTACTACGTCTGGAACCAGTTCCTCGCCGCCGGCAAGCCCATATACCCACAGCGACCGGTGTTGCTTGGTCCCCGCTACACCCGCTTCGCCATAGGTTGCGTGCCTACTGGCAGGTTTGCCGGCAAGATGATCCTGGTCGCCTGTACTATGGACGAGGCGGCTTTCCCCTGGCATGCTGACTGGTACCGCAACAAGATCCAGCAGGCACTGGGAGAGCGTTTCGATGATAACTTCAGGATCTGGTATGTGGACAACGCCATGCACGTCGCACCGAGAGCCACGCCCGGCGAGTTCCCGGCAGCGACCACCCGTATAGTGGACTACAGCGGCGTGGTGTGGCAGGCTTTGCGTGACTTAAGCGACTGGGTGGAGAAGGGCTTGGTGCCTCCCCCCAGCACCAATTATAGAGTGGTGGATGGGCAGATTGCGCTACCGCCGACAGCAGCAGAGCGCAAGGGCATCCAGCCCGTAGTCACACTGAGGGCAAACGGTGGCTTAAGGGCTGAGGTCGCCGTTGGCGAGACTGTCGAATTCACCGCAGACATCGAGGTGCCCCCGGGGGCTGGCACCATCACAGGCGCGCAATGGGACCTCGAGGGCACCGGTGAATATCCGCTCAAGGAGCAGTTTGACGATTTCACCTCGTCATACTCCCGGTTGACCCTGAGGACCACCCATTCTTTCTCCAAGCCAGGCACCTACTTCCCGGCGTTGTTAGCCACCTCACACCGACAGGGTGACCTTAAAGCCAAGTTCTGTCGCATATACAATGTCGGCAGGGTGCGGGTTGTTGTGTCGAAATAGAACTTCAACAGAAAGGAGGTATGTTATTGAACTTAAGTTACAGTAAAGTAGCAGTCTCAACCACGAGTGACATCGAGCTTGAAAGGAGGACAAAAAATTGTCGAGAAATCATCTGCTAGCGTGCATACTCGGTCTGGTGCTTATTGTCACCCTTATCGCTACTGGCTGTGCTAAGGCGCCCGGCGAGGTGGGCGTTGAGAAAGAAAAGCCCGTTTACGGTGGCACCCTCACGCTGAGAGTAGTGCTCACACCATATTTCGACGATGCTGTACAGCCCCATTACAACACTTATCCCATAAAACTCACCAACGATGAACTCTGGGAGGGAGACTGGACGAAAGGAAAGGCTGGTGGCTATGGCACCGGGGAGTGCGACTGGTATATTAACGGGCTTAACCGCCTGGAGCACAAAGCCGGAGCGCTGGCTGAGAGCTGGGAGATACAGGACAAGGACACCATAATCTTCCATCTGCGCAAAGGAGTTAAGTTCCACAACAAGCCACCGACCAATGGCAGGGAAGTCACCGCCGATGATGTGGTCTACTCTCTGAACCGCATGCTCACGGGGACCGCCTCTTATTTCAAGAGGACATATCCCCAGGCGGCTGAGAGCACTCAGATATCCGCACCTGACCCCTATACCGTGGTCATTAAATGTAAACCGGAGTGTTTTGCCGATGTTATCACCTCGCTGCCTGATTATGCGCATATCTTTCCCAAGGATGCTCTGGAAGAATTCGGCAATATGAATGAATGGAAGAACAACATCGGCGCCGGTCCATTCATGCTCACCGAATTCGTACCCGGTAGCGTAATCTCCTATGTGCGCAACCCGAACTACTGGCAGACTAACCCCATCGGTCCGGGAAAGGGTGACCAGTTGCCGTATCTGGACGCAGTGAAGATGCTGTTTATCCCTGATGAGTCCACTCATATGGCAGCTTTCCGTACCGGTCAGCTCGATATAGCCACTTTTGAAGCGGAGATGGCAACGGAGTTCCTGAACATGCCGCAGTTGAAATATGCGGAATTCGAGGAAGACACCGGGCTGGCTATATTTATGAGGACGGACAAAAAGGACTCTCCCTATGCCGATAAGAGGGTGCGACAGGCGCTCTCTATGGCAATCGACCGCAATAAGATGTTGAACGAATATTTTGGCGGTAAGGGCAGGTTATACGGCTGGCCAGTCCCGAACGCGCGAGAGTATGCCAATGCGTTCGTGCCCTTAGAGAAATTGCCAAAGTCGGCGCAGGCGGTATTTGAGTACAACCCGGAGAAGGCAAAGCAGCTTCTGGCTGAGGCTGGATATCCCAACGGGTTCAAGGCGAAGATAGTCTTCTACAATCAGCGCCTCTATTCAGACATGCTGCAGATGGTAAAGGACTCGTGGTCCAAAGTTGGCGTCGAGCTGATACTTGACCCCAAGGACTATGCAGCGTTGCTTCCTCTGGTCATTAGGCGGAACTATGATGACATGGCTATGTGGACTGGTGCCGGCGTCGGCGCTTATTTCAAAGGCGTAAACTACACCGGTACCGGGATGTTTAACCTGAGCCTGGTAGATGACCCGGTGCTTAATAAGGCGCGGGAGGAGATGCTGGCGGCATATCCAGACGAGACTAAGGTGGATAAAATACATGCAGAAATGCTGCCATACTTGTTCGAGCAGTGCTATGCTCTGCCACTTCCGGGACAGCGTTACTACCGGTTCTGGTGGCCCTGGGTCAAGAATTATAGTGGCGAAGCCGGTCTCGGCTACTATAATACTTTCAATTTCGCCAAATATGTGTGGATAGACCAGGAGCTGAAGAATTCTATACTGGGGCGATAGAAAATGCCCCCTTCCCGTGGAGGGGGTTGCCAAACTATCCGGTAAGAACAAAAGAGAGAGTTTATAAGTAGGCGAGGTGGCAACTGCGGCTGGGGCTGAGGGCGGTTCTGTTTGCGTATGCTTTCTTAGCTTAGCCCCGGCCGCAGTGTTTACACAGTCAAATTTTTCGGCGGGAAATTTTTAACTTGTCCTGCTTCAGCGCACGAAGTATTTTTATGCAGGCACTTGTTGTTTTATCTCTCCGATTGTCACCCTCACCTTAGTCCTCTCCCGTCAAGGGAGAGGAAACCAGGTACTCTCTCCTCCGCGGGAGAGAGTTGCCTTCCTTTGTCCTCTCTCCCCTTGCGGGAGAGAGTTAGAGTGAGGGGACTTCACCTTCACCCTCACCTTAGTCCTCTCCCGTCAAGGGAGAGGAAAAAGTCCCTCTCCCCTCCGCGGGAGAGAGTTAGAGTGAGAGGTCTTTACTCTCACCCTCACCTTAGTCCTCTCCCGTCAAGGGAGAGGAAAAATAAGTGTCTCCCCTTGCGGGAGAGAGTTAGAGTGAGGGGTCTTCACTTTCACCCTCACCTTTATCCTCTCCCGTCAAGGGAGAGGAAAAATAAGTGTCTCCCCCCTTGCGGGAGAGAGCTAGGTGAGGGGGCAATAATGACATGTGCCGCTAGTCTACTGGACGGGTACAGAGCCTTTGCGGTCTGGACTGCTGGCAGGTAAAATAGTCCCGCCGTCACACAAACATGGGGTAAGCGGCAGTAAAGAGGAGGTATCTGCGATGAACAAGTCGAGCGTCCTGTATGAGGTTCGCGATGAGATCGCCTATATTACTTTAAATCGCCCGGAGAAGCTGAATGCCTTCAATGTGGAGATGAGCTTTGCCCTGAGGGATGCCTGGCAGCGTTTTGAGAACGACTCCGAGGCGAGGGTATGTATTCTGAGTGGAGAGGGAAAGAACTTCTCGGTGGGGGTTGACCTCACCGATGAGGACAGGAAGACCGCCAAGCCGTGGCAGTACCACGAGGCATATCCGCCAAACGGCATATCGCTGTTTAAGCCCGTCGTCGCCGCTGTCCGGGGCTACTGCCTGGGGCAGGGCTACATAATAGCCGTCACTGGCTGTGACATCACAATCGCGGCGGATAATGCCGTTTTCGGGTATCCCGAGGGAAAGGCTGGCGTCGCCCAGATACCGCCACAGTATGTGCCTTATATGCCGTTCAAGATAGCTCTGGAATTTATGCTGCTGTCCTGGAAAGGCGGCAGAATGATGACTGCCCGGAGAGCTTATGAAGTGGGACTGGTCAATGCGGTCGTGCCCGATGCTGAGCTTATGGACGAAGCGGTCCGCTGGGCTGAGCTGTTGAAGGGGGTGCCGCCACTATATATAAAGTCAGTCAAATACGGGTACTATACCGGGACGGAGAGGGCGAGTCGGAAGGCGGAAAGGGAATATGTAAGCTTTGTGCTGCCACAGGAGCTGAGCGAGGATAGGCAGGAGGCGATCAGGGCTTTTATTGAAAAACGAGAGCCCCGCTTCAAAGGCAGGTAATCTGGCAGATATACCTGCTGGAGTACACCGCAGCAGGACTTGAGGTAACGCAAGTCCGCTTCACTTCATAATAAAGCGAAAGGGGAGAAGAGTATGGCTACAAGGAAGCAAAGTGCGCTGAAAGGGCTAAGGGTGCTTGATTTCACCTGGGTGTATGCTGGACCTTTTGCCACCAGGCAACTGGTTGATATGGGGGCTGAGGTGATAAAAGTGGAGCCACAGGGCAACGGTGCACTTGAAAGGCGCTATTCTCTGGTCATGGAGCGCAACGGCGTTAGGCAGAGTAGCTACCATGTTTTCCTGAATCGGGGCAAGAAGAGCCTGTCGATTGACATTAAGACAAAAGAGGGGCTAAAGATTGTCCGGGAATTAGTCAAGTTGTCAGATATTATGATTTCCAACATGGCGCCCGGGGCGATGAAAGCGCTTGGGCTTGGCTATGCGGCGGTCAGGAGAATTAACCCCAGGATCATCTACTGCACAATTTCGTGTTTTGGTCATTACGGCTCCTACGCCAGTGAGCCCGGCTTCGACCTGATTGCGCAGGTGGCTAGCTCCTGGTGCGGGCAGATTGACCCACCGACGCCGGCACCTGTAGCTATTGGTGACTGCAATGCGGCGCTCCACGCCACCACAGCCATCCTGGCTGCCCTGTATTATCGAGAGAAGACGGGAAGGGGGCAGAATATCGATCTCTCCATGACCGATTGCCTGTTTCATCTGAATGAGAACAATGGACCGGGTTATCTGTTCAGTGGTCGGACTGTGCCCGCGGTGCCCAATACGCGCTGGGCGGCGGCTTATGCTCCTTATGGTCTATATAAAGGACGCGACGGTCTTATTGCCATTGCTGCGCTCAGTGATGTTCTCTGGGAGAAGCTGGTCAGGGTAATGGGTGAAGGATATGAATGGCTGTTGACCGACCCCAGGACCGATGACCTTGCCGTCAGGCTCACTTACCAGAATGCCCCCTTCATTCACAGGACCTTGGAAGAGTGGGTAGCCAGATTCGATTCCGTACAGCAGGTGGAGGACCTGCTTCGGAAAGCTGGTATCCCTGCCATGAAGGTGAGGACTTTTGCCGAGGTGGTGGATGCCCCCTATATCCGCGACCGGGAGATGCTGGTCAAACTAAAGCAGCCCTTCGTCGGCGAGATCGAGACCTATGGCAGTCCCTTCAGGATGTCTGAGACGCCCGGTCGGGTGATGGGGCATGCACCACTTATCGGTGAGCACAGCGGTGAGATTTTGTCCCGTATCTTAGGCTACAGCGATGCTGAGATAAAAAGGCTATTTGCCAGAGGCGTTATTTATAAAGAGCCTGCGGTGGACAGGCTGGATGAAGAACTGAAGCGACTTAGAGAGCAGGAGTGAGGCTTGACTAGATCTCTCTCAGCGGTCTGCCTTTGGCGTCCTTTTTGATGCCGGCGCCGGTGAGGATGAGGATGCCCTCGATGAAGCCCCAGAGGGCACCGACGCCGAAGGTGAGCAAGGTGACGAATATCTGGGCGATGCCGATGCCAGTGTAGCCAAGGTAAAAGCGGTGGACACCGAGTCCGCCGACGAATATACCCAGCAGCCCGGCAGCCAGCTTCGATTTTTCGCCACCTGTGATAAGTCTTACGCCGCATTTAACGCAGACCTCGGCAACGGGGTCGGTAGGCTGACCACAGTTCTGGCAGAACTTATTGCCGCTGCTGGGAGCAGCGCCGCAGCTAGGGCAGAACACGGCTTGCTCAGCTAGCTCTCTTCCACAGTTCCGACAATACATCTTGTCCTCCCTTTGTTCTGGCTATCTAATAAGGCAAAAGGTTCTGTCCACAATAGTATGTCTAAATAGAGAAGTTGTCAACAGGTTGTTGTGCGGTGTCCAGTAAATTGGTGGCATATTTACCTATTGCCCCCTCACCTAACCTCTCCCGCAAGGGGAGAGGGACTTCTCCCTTGACGGGGAGTATTTTAATCTCTTTTTCCTCTCCCTTGACGGGAGAGGACTAAGGTGAGGGTGAAGGCCCCCTCACTCTGACTCTCTCCCGCAAGGGGAGAGGGACTTCTCCCTTGACGGGAGAGGACTAAGGTGAGGGTGAAATTTGGGGCAATCCCTTCTCACTCCGCTATGTTTTGCGTGTGTCACCTATCTATTTGAACGGACTCACAGGTTTTTGTAGTCCTTTTGGGAAGGGTTATTTCCCGGGGCGAGATTGCTGGAGCAGCCAATCGAGGGCAGCGGTGATGGCTCTCTCGTCGAAGCGGAGCCGGTGCCCGGCATCGGGGAGGAGGAGCAACTCTTTGGGCTCATCGGCACTCTGATAAAGGCGTGTAGCGTGTTCCACGGGGACGAGGTCATCTTTTTCGCCATGGATGAGCAACAGCGGGCGGGGTGAGATTTTATCTACAAAGCGAATAGGTGAAACCTCTCTGAAACCGCCCAGCCATTCATCGAGGGATGGTGGGAAGTCGGCGTCTTTTATCAAGCCAATGGTGCGGAAGCGCTCCACAAGCGCCTTTGCCCGCTCGCCATTGGTAAGGAAGCCAAATTCAGCGGGGCAGGCAAAGGTGACCACACCTGCCACTCTGGGGTCGCTGGCGGCGACGTAAACGCTGATGGCGGCGCCGCCGCTGGAGCCGAGGAGAAAAAGGCGGGAGATGTCAACCCTGTCCAGACCCGCTAGATAGTCTAGGGCTGCTTTGAGGTCGCGTGTCCAGCCGAGCATATCGATATTGCCCTCTGCCCCGCCGCAGCCGCGGAAGTTGAAGATGAGCGTGAGAAGACCAGCGGCGGAAAACCGCTGGGCAAGCCCGGGATAGCCGCTATCTGCGGGGTCCTGGGGAGTGCCGGCGGGGATACCATGGCACAGGCAGAGCGCTGGATAGGGAGGCGCTGTGCCTTCAGGGAAGTAGACCTCTCCCGGTAGCGAAAGTCCGTCTGCTTTTAAGGAGATTTCCTTTCTCATCTATTCACCTCGTTTCTGTTTCTTGGATGGTTGAGGGCGCAGCATTAAGTGCCGGGGGCGAAGCAGCAGGAAGAACTCCTTGTTGCCTTCGGCACCAAGTATCGGTGAGGGGACGAGCCCGAGCAGTCTCAAGTCGTTCTCCACCACCCATCGGACGAATCTACCGAGGACTCTGGCGTGGACTTGAGGGTCTTTAATGATGCCGCCCTTGCCCACCTCTTCTCTTTGCGCCTCGAATTGAGGCTTGAGCAGGATGATGAGGTAGCCCGGTGCGCTAAGGTGTTTGAGCAGGTTAGGGATGACCTTTGTCACCGAAATAAACGAGACATCCACTGTTGCCATGTTGACCTTCTCCGGCAAGGAAAAAGGGTAGTGGGCATTCACCCGTTCCATAACTACCACTCTTGGGTCTGTCCTCAGCCTGTAGTCTAGCTGTCCGTAGCCGACATCGATGGCGTACACTTTACTTGCGCCGCGCTGAAGGAGGCAATCGGTGAAGCCGCCGGTAGAGGCACCCACGTCCATGGCTACCAGAGAGGCGACATCGATTTTGAACTCGTCCAGGACATAAGACAGCTTGATACCACCGCGGCTCACATAAGGAAGCTTTTCCTCTAGCTCGACATGGGCGTGCTCGTCAATAAATGTCCCTGGTTTGGTGGTCTTTTTCCCCAAGACAGTGACCTTGCCTGCCAAGATGAGGGCTTGTGCCTGGTTGCGGCTATCAGCCAGCCCTCTCAGGACGAGGAGGTTGTCCAGCCTTTGCTTTGCCATATTCAACGCCTGCTAGGAGGGTTCTAGCGTCCGGTTAAAGCATACCACAAAGCTCGGAAGGGCTTAATTTTGATGGCTGGGGGCGGTACCTCAAGCTGAATTTTCTCAGGCACGGGGAAGGCGTTGATGCGGTCAATCCCCGGCTTTAACCGCTCTATTGCTTCGTAGTCTTTTCTGGCAATCAGGTAGTCGAGTCGATGCGCCATCTCTTGCGCGGCATCGAGGCGCCGCTCGGTGATTTCGGCAAGCCTTTGTGTCACTGCCTGGTACTTGACTCTGAGTCGGTTGAGTTGGCGGATAGCCTCGTAAGATACGTCCACAAGTTGGTCTCGAGAAAGCCACTTTGTCTCGTAGTTAAGCGAATATTGCCAGCTCGGGGAGGCGATTGCCTGACGGTGCTCTTCCAGTGAGCGGAAAAGGACATTGTACCCGAAGCGCTGTGGTGATTCAAAAGCAATGCTGCCGGGGTCGAGAAACGGAGCCAGTGGCGAGATGAACAGCGACAGCCGCTTGTCGCCGTTGAACTTGCTAAAGAGGTGGTCGCAGTAATCAATGGTCTCCATCACCGACTGCGGTGTCTGTTTGGGCAAACCGATCATAAAGAAGACATCGAGCCGGCTGCAGCCAAGCTCGAGAGCCTCAGCCAGCGTGCCTTCCAGTTCTTCGGTGGTATATGGTCTGCCGATGGTGCGCCTTATCTCCGGGTCGTGTGATTCGGGTGAGATCTCTAAATAGAAGCCGGGGCAAGCCCTGCTCATGCGCTGCAGAAATTCTCTGGGGGCTGGGGAGAACAGTTCAAGAATAAAGCGGTTTTTGGGACGCACCTGTTCCAGAAAGTGGAAAATTTTTTCGGCATAGTCACTACCGGGCTGGCGCAGGTCGCCGAGGATGAAGATGGGACCATTGCTGAAGCGGGAGATGTTCTGGATATCGCGGATGACAGCTTCGGGGGAGCGGAAGGCGGGGCGTTGACGCTGATAACAACTGCGGAAGGTAGCCTGAGAACCGCCGCAGATGATGCAGTTCTGGTTGCAGCCGCGGCAGGTGATTACTGCGGTGATGGGGTAGCGAAGCCAATCGCTCACCGGCGTGTAGCTTATGAGGTCACGGTCGCGAATCACCGAGCGCACCACATAGCCGTAGTGGTCAACCATGACATCGCTGATGTCGTCGGGCACATATGTGAACGGGTTCTCCCGCACGTTTCCCTTCTCGTCCTTCCAGGCGAGGTTTGGTATGCTGCTTAGGTCACCACCGTTCTTGAGGCAGTCCATAAGCATGAGGAATGGCTTCTCTGTAGAGTCGCCCCTGAGGACGAAGTCTATCTCCCGTTTCTGGAGGAGTTCGTGGTAGAAGTAGGTGGAGGAGAAGCCGCCGAAGATCACTTTCGAGTGCGGGTGGTGTTTTTTCACCAGCCTAGCTATTTCCACCGAGCCGTGGCAGTGCACCATCCAGTGCAGGTCTATACCAAAGATGGGCGACTGCAGTTTCTGGATGAATGACTCGGCATCGAAGTCTTTGTCCCGCATCATGCGCACCGCAAGGTTCACGATGCGGACGCGGTAGCCGTGGCGTTCGAGGTACTCGGCGATGCTGGTGAGCCCGATGGGGTACATTTCAAACACCGGGGAAGGGGGGATAAGGTCGCTGACCGGGCCGTAGAGGATAGTCTTCCTGCGGAAGTCGTAGACGCTGGGGGCATGGAGGAGGACGAGATCGTAAGGCATGTTCAGGAGAATATTCTCGCCAGTAGGTAGCCGACGCCGATAAGGAGCTGGGTGATGAGGACGACGAGTACGTTGTTTGCCAGCCCGGGCATCAGCTTGCCAGGATCAGTATAGTTCAGTGCCCCCTGGATGGCTTTTATGGCAAAGGGAATAGTGAGCAAAGCGATTAAAGTGAAGATGGGCATGAGCCCGGTAGCCACGCCGATTACTGTCCAGAGGTAGACCATGCCGGTGAGCACGGAGTAGACCAGGGCTGCCTTTTTGCCGCCAAGGAGTATGGGCATGGTCTTTCTGCCACCGCTGCGGTCAGCTTCGATATCGGGGAACTCGTTGAGCAAAAGCAGGTTGCACACCAGTATGCCGGATGGTATGGAGGCAAACAGCGCCGGGAAGGTATATTCGCCGGTCTGGACGAAATAGGCACCCAGGACGGGCAGTGTGCCCAGCCCCAGTCCCGGCGCCCATTCGGGGTAGCCCAGTCTGGTCAGCAGAGGTGTATAGAGCAATATGCAAATAGCGCCGACTATCAGCAGGGGTAGCAGTAGCCAGCCCCTGACAAGCACGAAGTAGATGCCGATGGGGATGGTGAGGAAGAAGCTGGTGAGACCGAACCACAAAGTGGGCTCAGGCTGGAGTGCTGCCGTGGGTAGAAAGCCGCTACCTCCACTGAACGGGGTGCGCTGAGTCCTGAGGTCGATGCCGCTGCGGTAGTCGAAATAGTCATTGAGCACATTCACAGCGATGTGGCACAGAAGCAGCCCGAAGAAGGCGAGCACTGCGTGTCCCGCATGGAAGGCACCATCGTACCAGGCTATACAGGTGCCGAGGAAAGCCAGCACCACCGAGAGTAAGAGGAACTGGGGTCTGGTCTCCAGAAACCATAGCTTCAGTCTCGTTGCCATCGAACAATCCAGTATAGCAGAAGGCTTTATTTCGTGTCCACAGCGCTGCTGTTCAGCTATTTACCGAACACGTATCTGCGGTACAGGTCTTCGATAATGCTATTGTCCCAGCCATCCCATTCGTCTTCGCTTACAAGGTCGCCAAGCCCATTCTCTCTGAGCTTCTTCTTGAGTGCCCTGTTCTCCTGGAGGTGGAAGCGAAGACCCATGACGATGGCACCGTTTCTGGCATAGTACTCCGCTGTCTGGAAACTCATAGCGGCATAGCGCGGGCCATCCCTGCGCATTGCCTCAATATCTTTGTCCATCTCTTCGCAGCTTTCCCCGCAGGAACCGAATTCGAGGAGCAGGGCTATACCTTCTTTCTCATGTCCCCAACATGCAAGCCCCTTTTGCTCCAGAAAGCGGTAGAGTTCACTATAGAATTCGGGCGAGAGCTTTACCCGTAGGCGCACCTTGTCGTCGTCCCTCTTCATCTCCAGTATCGTCAATGGAGGTGTATGCTGTTCGCCCTGCGTAGACGTGTCATTCGTGCTGACCTTTCTTACCATGTTGCAGTCACCTCTGTCGCTCGCCTTGCGGTCGCTTGTGTTCGTCAAGGATATTGCGCATGCGGATGTTTTGCTCGATCAGTGCCTGCAGTAGCTCACCGTCCCTTTTTGCCTGGGCGAATATCTTCTGGAGAGATCGGTACCATTGTCTCTCATATCTACCAAAATACCGCCAGAAGTCATCCATACCGAGTCTCAACGCATGGAACAGTTCCTCGTCCTCCGATATACCCCGGGCACAGGCAAGCGTCTTCAGTCGTTCATAGAGTGACGCGTCCAGGGTCAACTCGATGACGGGGTCTGGTTTGCCCCTCTCCTTCTTTAGACTGCGAAGCACCCGCATGTCGCGACCTGCGCCTATAGCAAAAAGCTTCTACCGGCTTTGCCGATAGAAGCTATCATCCCTCCCTCGGAGGGCTGTTCGGGGGCATCCCCCGGCGAGCTTCATCGCCTAAAATAACATTGTATATCAAAAGGTAGCACTGTGCAAATACCGGTGGAACCGCCCCTGCGCTCGCCACCACTCCTTTCCAGCCGGGGCATTGCTGTCAAGGTGCTGTAGCTCTCTTGCGGCTGAAGGCGAAGATGTAGATGATTTCCAGAATTGCCAGCGTGTTGAGAATGAA
>Ga0315298_1001653_pt1 | contig 40165 bp, 44 predicted proteins | sample WHS_1_MG_FD_203077 | JGI IMG/M metagenome (GOLD analysis project Ga0315298, IMG submission 203077) | Extremophilic microbial mat communities from Washburn Hot Springs, YNP, Wyoming, USA - WHS_1_MG | ecosystem: Environmental > Aquatic > Thermal springs > Hot (42-90C) | place: USA: Wyoming... | reverse complement strand
CACAACATCCCTTTCTATGACTATTCCCTTATCATTTACTGCTGAGATTCTAAGGCGATGTTTACCTTTCTTATTAACCGTAAGGCTCTCCTGCGAATCATTAATCGGATGGCTGTCGAGAAATACATCAGAACTTTAAAACTCTTTAGCGATAATTGAACAATAGTTATAATGACAAAAATTCATTTTGTCAAGAAAACGAATTTATTTTGCACTTATTATTCGTTCTATTCGTGTTATTCGTGGTTAAAACCACAAATAGTAGAGGCAGCTCAATATTGCTATAATGTAATGAACGGTCGCAAACGTTCATTACATTTGACAAACTTGATTGTGGTTAAGTATAGAGCCTATCCTTTTAATCAGGTTGGAAAATTCATGTTAAGCCAAATAACCGATTATCAGTTCAATATATGGAATTTTAAGAGAATATAGCTTAAAATAAAATACTAAATTTTAGGATTTAAGGTTAAAAGATGAAAATTTATATATCTAAAGAGTTTCATTTTGATGCTGCACATAATCTTATTCACTACAATGGTAAGTGTGAAAGACTCCATGGGCATACTTACAGATTAAGGGTAACGCTGGAGGGTTATCCCGATAAGAAAACAGGAATGATTATTGATTTTATAGAGTTTAGTCGAATAGTAAAAGAGAGAATAATAGATAAACTGGATCACAGCTATATTAATGAATTAATTGAGCAGACTACAGCAGAAAATATATCTGAATGGATATGGAAACAGCTTGAACCTTCCTTAAAGTCAGAAAGGTATCATCTATACGAGATTACTATATGGGAAACAGAAACAAGCTTTATTACCCTTAGGGAGGACAAAACAGGTGCGTGATTTACAGAGTGAGCCGGATAAAAGAAAAATTCCAATTTATAAGGTAGGCGTGAATAATGTACGCTATCCAATCAGTGTATTGGACCGCTCGGGTGATGTTCAGCATACTGTGGCGCAGATTAATATGTATGTAAACCTTCCACATCATTATCGTGGAACGCATATGAGCCGTTTCCTGGAGGTAATTAGCAGACATAGTGTAAATCTTAATATGAAAGAACTGGATAAAATTTTGAAGGATACTATAAAGACCTTTCAATGTGAGACAGCGCATTTAGAGGTTGAATTTCCTTATTTTATTAAGAAAAAAGCCCCTGTTTCTATGATAGAAAGCCCGATGGATTATATATGTCGTGTTGAAGCACAGATGAGTACAGAAGGTAAGCTTAAGCTTTTAGTGGAAGTAAATGTTCCTGTACATAATCTATGCCCCTGCTCAAAGGAGATTAGCAAATTTGGTGCGCATAATCAAAGGGGGTTAATAAAAATTCGAGTGATATCCAGTAAGCTTGTATGGTTTGAGGAGTTGATTGAAATAGGAGAGAAAAGTGCCTCAGCTCCAATTTATAGCCTTCTAAAAAGAGAGGATGAAAAGTTTATAACCGAAAAGGCTTATAAAAATCCACATTTTGTAGAAGATACAGCAAGAGAAGTAGCACGCCTGCTAAACAATGATAGTCGCATTCAATGGTATTCTGTGGAGGTAACAAACTTTGAATCTATTCATAATCATAATGCCTATGCCTGTGTTCTGAAAGATAATGAAGCTGAGTAAAGAAGTATTTCTTATAATTTATAAATGGAAGTAGATTATGCGAATAGAAACAAAGTCATTATCTACAAAGAAAAAGCTTGATAAGAGTGAAGTTGTAAGTAATAAAAAAGGTAACTTTCTTGAGGCTCTAAGGCAAATAGAGAATCCTTTAGATATTCCAATAGACATAGAAGATATTGAGCAGGATGATTTAATGAGTCTTGCAGGCCTGATTGAACAATATGGGGAAACATTGTCAAACAACCCTTCGCCAGAGAATTTTAACCTGTACAAAAAGCATATCCGTCTTTTTATAAAAATTCTTCAGGCTAACTATGAAGTAAAAGACACTGTTTCACGTATAAGCTTTTCCAAGCAAAAGCTTTATAAAACCGTAGAAGAGATAGATAAAAATCTATCTGGAATTGCACAGATGATTTTATCAAAAGAGAAAAGCAGGCTTTCATATTTGAAGCTTGTGAATAGTATAAAGGGGCTTCTAATTGATTTGATACTGTAATAATTATTCACTTCTTGGCTTTTTTTGTCTTATCAATGGCGAAGGTGACGCATTGTATACATGAGAGTAGGGGGGTACAGATTCTGTAAGCCATACATTCCCACCTATAACAGAATCATGCCCTATTCTTGTTTTACCTCCAAGAATCGTGGCTCCGGCATATATGATTACATTGTCCTCAATATCCGGATGGCGTTTTATATTTTTTATTGGATTTCCATGTTCATCGAGTGGAAAGCTTTTAGCCCCAAGGGTAACACCCTGATAGATTTTTACATTATTGCCGATGGTACAGGTTTCACCAATAACCACACCGGTTCCGTGGTCTATAAAGAAGGAATGTCCGATTTTTGCTCCGGGATGTATATCTATTCCCGTTCTCTGATGTGCATATTCAGACATAATTCTTGGTATTACCGGAACCTTGTGTCCATACAAAAAATGAGCAATTCTGTAAACACTTAATGCCTCGATTGAGGGATAACTCAGTACAATCTCTTCTTCGGATTTAGCTGCAGGATCTCCGTAATATGCCGCTTTAATATCAAGCTGGAGTGCTTCACGAATCAAAGGAAGTTCTTTTAAAAGCTTTATTGTTATCTCATTAGCATTTTCCCTGCAATCGCATTGTCCACAATCTTTTTTATCGCAATAATAATCAAAAGCTTTTTCTATTAACAGGGATAGATCTACAGCAGATTCCCTTAGAATATTTCCAATATGGACATTTATGCGAGCTTTATCAATGGGATCTTTATCGAATACTCCGGGAAAAAGGGCTCTTCTAAGCTCATGAATAACTGCATAAACAGCCTCTTTTCCTGAGAATCCTATTGAATTTTCTTTTAGTATATTTTTTTCATTAATTATTTCCAGTTTTTCTGCTATTTCTGGAAGCTCATGATTTAACCATTCATTTAGTTTCATAAAATATTTCCTTTATAGTTTTATCTTGCCGATGTTATCAGCTATTTTTGGAAGAGCCTTCATAGCTTCTATATAGATACAATAACCGGGAGCATGCTCTGAATACACATAAAAAGAGCAATTTAGATTTACAGAGTCTTTTCCAATCCAGTCAAACGGATCACAGGCTTCTCCGGAGATGGGACATATCTTATTACTTTTTGACATTTTCACTCTCCCTCCTTATTTTCAAAAGTAGTATAAAACAAAAAAAATAATTAATCAAATTCAATTTATGGCTTCTAATCCAAAAGTACTATTGATTTTTTTTCTATTCCCTGTATAATGATTAAAATTTCTTTTATTCAATTTAAAAAAAGGAAGATTTAAGTATGAAAATTTTCAAAGAATCTATGCTTGACAAAAAATATGTTCATAAGTTTAATGAAGAGAATGTGCTCATTTGTAATTTAAGGCGAAGTATTCCAACCTTTATCGAAAAGGAAACTGTTGAAAAGGTTATATTTCCAGATCTGAATGATTCCCAGAAAAGCTTTTTTCTAGAGTATTATACTCCGCATAAATTCGATAGTACCAATCTGGGCAAAGAAGGCTATATTTTGTTCAATATTCCTCATACAATAGACTCGAAGATCATAGATGGCAATGACAAAGCTTATTCCATTTCAAATAAAGATAGGAATGTGTTGCTGGAATACTATTCAAAAGATAGTAAATCCAACATTTATGTATTAAAAAGTCATTTATCTGAGCTGGAAGGAAAAAGAATTCAAAAAATACTGGGTTTAAGAGATATTGGAATATCAAATAAGGAAAGGATGATTTTATCTGAAATGTTTGAAAATATTAAAGAATTTAATAAAGAGAATATCTTTTATGCTAATATGATAATAAATCCAGAGCATCCCTTTTTTTTTGAGCATCCGCAGGATCATGTGCCAGGGATGATGATGCTGGAGGCAGCAAGGCAATTTTCTATAGCTTGCTGTCACATTTATGGCAAGGTAACAGTTGAAAATACTCAAATCATATTGAATCAGCTTAAAGCAAATTTTTTTGACTATTTAGATCTCCATTACCCTGTTGAGATGAAAAATGAACTCAAAGATTATAGAGCTAATAATGAAGGAAAATGGGAATATGTGTTCTTCCAGGTTGATGTTTATCAAAGAGGTTTTTTATGTAATCAATGTACGCTGGAGGGTCGCATTATAAGTAAAAAGCTTTTTAATAGACTGAGAAAAGGCAAGGATGCTATTGATACTCCGCATAGATTCTATCTGGTTGGAGGAAGTAACTATAATGCCTCTTTCTGGAGTAGGGAGCATGATAAATATATCACTTTCAATCTTCTTGATATTTCCCATGAAGGTTTTTGCGTTGAAATGGAGGAAAATCTTGAAGAAATAACAAAATCCAGGATTTTTGAGTTTTTTGTGTTTTTTTCAAGAATAGGATTCATTTGTGGAGAATGTTGCCTAAAATGGATTTCTGAAGAAGGAGGAAAAATATTTGCCGGCTGTCATATTACTAAAATAACAAAGTCTAACAGGAATAATCTGAAGGAAGCAATAAGGCAGTATTGCTACTTAAAAGTAGATAGGGAGAGGGTTTAAATGAATCATATCAGAATAATTGCCTTTGATATAGACGGCGTTCTTTTAAAAGACACTTTCAGTCCTGTGATTAAAAGTTTTGTAGAGAAATATGGAGGCATTTATTCAAGGGAATTAGAAAGAAATGTTTTTTCAAAAAACCGGGATGAAGCGGCAAAATACTTGATTCAATACCTTCATTTAAACATAAGTAAAGATAAACTTCTAAGTCTGTACTTTCAGGAAAGAAAAGAGTATATTAACCAGTTCGGGATAGGTTTAACTGATGGTGCGGGTGAGGTTCTTGAAAAACTTTTAAGTGCCGGACTTAAACTTGTTTGCTATGGAGGACTTTCGAAGGATTATTATCAAAAGGAATTGGCAGGCTATATATCATATTTTGATAGATATATCTGTACTAATGACTTCAGGCCAGGACTAAAAGAAATAGCTTTTGATATATATAAGGTGAAAAATAAAGAAATACTTTTTATAGACGATGTTAATACAGTTGCAGAAGAAGCTAAAAGGCTCAATATGCCCTTTATAGGTATGCCATCGAGTTTCGAGTTTAGTTATCAAAGAGCAGATATGATTCAAACTGGGGTAAAGCATATTATCAGTAATCTAAAGGAAATAAATCTTTCGCTTATTAGAAAAATAGACAAAGAGGCAGATAAAAATATTTTGTGGGATTAAATAAAAATGAGGGACTATAAAAACTTTGAAGGGTTTATACTGGATATTGATGGTACGGTTCTAAAAAATTCTGTTTATGTGCTTCTTGAGTATGCTCTTGATTTTATACAAAAATATAGGGAACTTCCCTCTCACTTTTTATATTCTTTTCTTAAGAATATGACAGCCCTTTCATTTTATGATTCTGTTAACTTTTTATTTAAATCTATGGGGATTTTAGAAAAAGCAGAAGAGTTTTTTGAGGGAATTAGCTCATTAACTCAATATAAGGGGAAAATCATTGAAATAGACAAGGATTTTGATTATTTTATTTCCTGGTGTCAGGCTTTAAATAAAAAGATATTATTTTTTTCTATGGCTGACCATAAACAAAAAAGATTTAAAAAGATATTTGACAGGTTTTCAAATAATTTTATTGATGTAAATAATAGTCCAAAGTCTGATTTTGAAACATTTAGAAACCTTATTACCAGATACAATCTTAGCCCGGAGCAATGGTTTTATGTTGATGATGCGCCAATAGCTTTGTGGAATGCTTACGAAGCCGGGTTTATAACTGTTTTACCATTATACTCGGTATATGAAAAGAAGGACTATAAGGAATTCCTTTCACATATCGATTTCAGGATTGAATCTTTTAGAGATTTAATTAAAATTATAAAGAAGTCTTTCAGGATTTGACGATAATAAAATAATTTTGGGGTGAAGGAGCTTGAAATGGCAAAGAGGACTTTATGGGGATTTTTACTTATTTTAGCCCTTTTGAATGGATGCGAAAGCAGTATAGGAATAATGAAAAAAGAAGTAGAGCAAGTGACAAAGGAAATAAATGAATACTTTGTTTATGCCAGGGAGGCTGCAGAAAAGATAGCCTATAAAATGGAGGAATTATTGAAAAACAAAGATAAATATGATCTTTCTATAGATAAGATGGATTATGAAAAAGGCGGAAAATACAGATTTTATGAAAAAACTATGTACTACAAAGCAACAAACGATGGAGGAGCCGCTTTTTGTGCAACAGGAGCAATAGCTGTTAACAATGAAATAAAGAGACGTATTCGTCTTTTAGAAAATATGGAACCGTTGTTAAAAAAAATTTCACGAGAAGCAATAGTTTATTTTATTTTAGGTCAAAATACCCTTGGTATGTCATATCCTTTCATAGATTTTATTTCCTCCTTGCCCCCAAAACTGGATTATAGAAAGTTTCCTTGGTACTATCTGGCTGATGAAAAGCATAATCCAGAGAAAAGGGTTGTGTGGATGGATTTCCCGTTTGTTGTATTGCATGGTGGTGGGTGGGTTTGTGATGTTTTAAAGCCTGTTTATTATAAAAATAAGCTTGAAGCAGTTGTATGTAATGAGGTGTATCTAACCACTCTGGCACGGAAGTTTTTCCAGAATAAAGATTCTATTTTGCTTCTTGTTACAGGTCAAAGTTCTGTTATTGGCGCAAGTCCTATGGCGAGAAAGGAATTAAAAATAAAGGTTTTAAGGGAATATGAATATTTACAACAAATTAAAGAAAACAGATTTGTACAGGAAGAGTATAATTTGACATATAAGGATAATCCTTCCGATATACAAGAACTGGGTAGAAGAATTTCCAATGAAAAATATTTCGATATTACAATAAACGGCAAGAGATATTATGTATATAAATCGGCGTTACCCGAACAGACAAATTTGATGATCATAGGGCTTTCAAGAAAATAAAAGTGGGATTAGGTTTAGGGAAATTTGTTATCAGGAAAAGTTTTGAATGAAGCTAAGGTACAGATTACTAATAGGTTTTGGCATAGTTAGCCTTATTTTTGTGGTAATTATTGCGGTTAACCTGGAATTTTTGCGACGAACCTCTGCCAGGATGCAGATAATTGTTCAGGAAAAGTTGATTATTGAGCGCAGGATACAAAATTCCTACTTGATTATCATGGATATTCATGCAAGAATATGGGATGCCATGCTTTTTAATCCTGAGAAAAGGAAAGAAGCAATTCAGGATCTTGATAAAAAGGCAAAAGATTTTTATGATAATATATTCACGCTTATAGAAACCATTCCAGAGGAAGAATCATTTCTTCAGGAAATCAGGATTACATTTGGAAAATATTATCAATTTGGTTCAACAATTTTGGAATTAAAAAACCTTCAGGAATTTCAGAGTAGAATTGATACAGTTAACAAATTTAAAGAAAATAAAAGTCGCTTAATGAGTTTGCTTGATGAAACGGCAAATATGGCCAGAAAGAGTTTTGAAAATGATCTATTTGATTTAAATAATCGGTTTCGTTTTTTTTTCATTCTCAATTTAGTCGCAACAGTTATAGTAATTATAATGGCAGTGATTATGTCTTTATTTCTTGCCACTTTATTTACAAAACCAATAGACCACCTTACTGAAGTAGCCGAAAAGCTTGGAAATGGTAATTTTAAGGTTAGAGCAGAGATGAAAATGAGAGGGGAATTTAAAACTCTTGCCAGTACTTTCAATTTTATGGCGGAGAAAATAAATAAAATTCTTAAAGATCTTCATACAGAAATTGCAGAACGTAAAGAGGCAGAAGAGGAACTTAGAAGGGCGCGTAATTACTTAAACAATGTATTTAATTCTCTATCTTCAATGCTTATTTCGATAGATAGAGAAGGAATTATCACTCAGTGGAATATAGCCGCAGAAAATATCACTGGCATATCAGCAGGAAAAGCTATAGGGAGGAAGGTTTGGGAGATAATGCCATTTCTGAAAAAGTTTGAAGATAAAATTGGTGAAATTATAAACAAGAAGAAAAGCGCTTCATATTACAGAGAAATATATCAGAATGGTAGCAAGCGATATCTGGATGTTTTACTTCATCCGCTTGCATATAATGGATCCAGTGGAGCTGTGATTCGACTTGATGATGTTACAGAACTGGAGAAAAAAGATGAACAACTTAGACAATTACAAAAAATGGATACCGTTCGTCTTCTTGCAGGGGGTCTTGCACATGATTTTAATAATATCCTTACGGCTATTATTGGTACTGTGTCAATAATGAAACATTCACTTCAAACCGGTACGCTTGAGATTGGGCAGATTGAGGATGATATCCAGGTTATAGAGAATGCTGCCAATAGGGCTTCAGATATAGTTAAAAACCTTCTTTTTCTTTCTCATAAGCAGGAATTATCTTTCAGTCCTAATGATTTAAATAAGATTATAGAAAGCGTTATAAAGATATGTAAAAATACCATAGACAAGAGTGTAGAAATAAAGGTTTCCTATTGTATGGGTGAGGCTATGATAAATGCAGACTTCACCCAGATTGAAGAGGTATTGCTAAATCTATGTATTAATGCGTGGCATGCAATGACATTGATGCGCAAGCCAGGAGAAAAACAAGGAGGTGTTTTATCAATTTCTGTAGAAAAATTCTATGCTGATCATTCTTTCTGTACTATTCATCCCCAGAGTAGAGAAGGATATTATTATCTATTAAAGGTAGCAGATACAGGGGTTGGTATGGATCAGCAGACTATGAGCAGGATATTTGATCCATTTTTTACTACAAAGAATATAGGGAAAGGTACAGGCCTTGGTCTTGCAATTGTACTTAACATTATACAACTCCATAAGGGGTTTATTGATGTTTATTCAGAAGTAGGTATGGGGTCGGAATTTAAAATATATCTTCCGAGCCTTGAAATATACGAAAAGGCGGAAACTAAACCAGATCAAACCATCTATCAGGGAAGTGGACTAATACTTGTTGTTGATGACGAGGCATCAATAAGAAAAGTAGCCTCAGAAATTCTAGAGAAATGTGGATACTCAGTTATTACTGCTGCAGATGGTGATAAGGCCATAAAAATATTCAAGGAAAAACACCTAAGGATTAAACTGGTATTACTTGATATAGCAATGCCAAAGATGTCCGGATTGGAAGTCTTTCAAAAAATGAAGAAGGTAAATCCTGAAGTGAAAGTTCTTGTTGTATCTGGATTTCGGCAGGACAAAAGAATTTCGGAAGCTATTAGGGAAGGAGCAAGGGGGTTTATTCAGAAACCATACACAATGGCAGAATTATCTAAAAAGATAAAGGAAGTACTAAAATAACAAAGTCTAATCTTAAATGTAAAATTTTTGACTAAAAAAATAGAATATTTTATAATTTAATCACTTATTGTAGTTATTAGGAGATAATTCAATGAAAGAGGGAATTCATCCAAAGCTTTATGATACAAAAGTAAAGTGTACCTGTGGTAATGAATTTACAGTTCGAACTGTTGTTCCGGAGATTAATGTCGAAATATGTTCAAAATGCCATCCTTTCTATACAGGACAGAAAAGAATAGCAGAACGTGGTGGTATGGTCGATAGATTTAAGAAGAGATATAATATTAAGTAAGTATTAAATGTTAAATCATATAGCACAAGCACTTCCTGTAAGTACTGTTGCCAGGTTAATCCAATCTCTTATTTCGCAGAATCTCTCTCCTCTTTGGGTTAGGGGAGAAGTGAGTAATCTGAAGTTCCAGCAAAGTGGTAATATATACTTTAACATAAAGGACGACGAAGCCAAGCTTAATGTAGTAATTATGTCAAATTCTAATGCGCGAAAGTATGCTCAGGATATAAAAAATGGTGTAGATATATTGGTATTCGGCAGAATTTCCTATTACAAAAAAGAGGGTTATGTAACACTATTTGCAGAAGAAATAGAATTTGTAGGAGAGGGGATTCTTAAGAGAAAATTTGACGAACTGAAGAAAAAACTTGAAGAAGAGGGATTATTCCGCAAGGAACATAAGAGAAAAATTCCAGAGTTTCCTCAGTGGGTAGGAGTAGTAACTTCTCCTACTGGAGCAGCAATTCAGGATATCCTTAATATTACTTCTCGAAGGTTTTCCAGTGTAAATATTGTGATTTTTCCAGCGGCCGTTCAGGGTGAAGGTGCCGCAGAGGAAATAGAAAGGGCTATAAAAGTAGCAAACAAGTATGCTTCAAATTTCATTGATGTACTAATCGTGGGAAGAGGGGGAGGTTCTCTTGAGGATCTATGGTGCTTTAATGAAGAAAGAGTAGCTAGAGCTATATTTAACTCAAAGATACCAGTAATATCAGCTGTTGGGCATGAAATTGACTATACTATAGCGGATTTTGTTGCCGATTTAAGGGCTCCTACTCCCTCAGCGGCAGCAGAAATGGTGGTAAAAGATAAAAACGAAATTCTTGCATACATTAATAATCTCAAAAGCCGGATAGAGTCTATTTTTCTAAAAAAGTTGGATGATGCAAGGTATTTTCTAAGCGTTAGGGGTGAAGAACAACTAAAAAAGATGTTACAGGAAGATATATCACAGATAGCTCTTACCTTTGAAAATATAAATATTCGATTTAAAAACGCATTCATAAACTTTTTGGAAAACTTGAAAAATAGATTAAAGTATAGTTTTGGAAAACTTACAGCATTGAATCCTGAAAATACTTTAAAGCGAGGATATTCAATTACCTATAAAATAAATGAAAAAAAGCAAAAAGAAATACTAAAGTCTGCAACCCTGGCTAATGAAGGAGATTTATTACTGACCAAACTAAGCGATGGGGAACTACAATCAAAGGTTCAGTAATAATTCGCGGCTTTTAAGAAGCGGAAATCCTGCTTATATTCTCTTACATCAAAAGAGATTAAAAGAGGGTTCTGCCCTTCTCTGTACATATAGATAGCTCCAATAGACATAAGAATAGCTTTGTAATTTTTCCCTTGATAAGAACACTCGAAGTAATAGGGTTCGTCCTTTATGACAGTTATATTTTTTACCTCTTCTGGAGGTACCTTGAGAGCTTTATATATGAAAGCTCTAAATGGAAAACTTGGCTCAGTTATTATAAGGCTGGAAAGCAAGTTTGCAGTTGTAAACAAAATAACTCCTGAGAAGAATAACTTTTTAAAGAACATAATAGACCTCCTTTTCTATCTTTAACTCTATTATATAATAAATAGATTTTAATATTGTGTCAATAGATAGTTATTAATTTTAAAAATTTCCATTTGGGAGTGATTAGAAAAGATAAATTAGTGTATTTAATTTTGATTTTTTAAGATTCAAATATTACAATTATTACATTACCTAAACAGTTAGTATGTGAGGATACATTAAGAATGAATTATCTTGTTACTGCTAGAAAATGGAGGCCCCAGCTATTTAAGGATATAATCGGTCAGGAAAGCCTGGTTAGAACCCTTGTAAATTCTTTGTCTTCCGGCAAAATACCTCATGCCCTGCTTTTTTCCGGAATAAGAGGAGTAGGCAAAACTACTACTGCTCGAATAGTAGCCAAGGCTCTTAATTGCCAAAATAGACAGAGCAACTTTGAACCTTGTAATAAGTGCAGTTCCTGCATAGAAATAACTAATGGTTATTCCACAGATGTTATAGAAATTGATGGTGCTTCAAATAGGGGAATTGATAATATAAGAGAGCTTAGAGATACTGTTTCATATCTTCCAATGCATGGCAAATATAAAGTATATATAATTGATGAAGTGCATATGCTTACTAATGAGGCTTCAAATGCTTTACTAAAAACCCTTGAGGAACCACCTGAGCATGTAGTATTTATCCTGGCAACAACAGAAGCTCATAAGGTAATACCAACTATAAAATCAAGATGTCAGCACTATGTATTTAAAAAGATTTTAACAAAAGTTATTGTTGAACAATTAAAAAAGATTTGTAATCAGGAACATATACAGTATGAAGAGGAAGGGTTATATCTCATAGCGGGAAATGCTGATGGCTCTTTAAGAGATGCAGAAAGTCTTTTTGACCAGATAGTTATATATTCAGAAGGAAAAATAACTGAAAAAAGTGCTGCTGAATTAATTGGAATACCTTCGGAAAATTACTACTTTAGTGTAATAGATGCTATACTAAAAAGAGACATTATCGGACTATTAAAAATTGTAGAAGAATATATCAACAATGAAGGAGATATTAAAAATTTTGTTAAAAATTTTATTATTTTTTTTAGAAACGGGGTAGTTATTAACAGTACTGAAAATTTCTGGGAGTTTATAGAAGTTCCGGAAAACAAAATTCCTCTCTATAAAGAAGTATTTAAAGCATTTTCTAATGAAGAAATACTACTTCTAATTAATCTTCTTGTTGATCTATACAAGGAGTTAAAGGGCGATTCAAATGAAAGATTTCTTCTTGAAACAACATTATTTAAAATGATTGATTACAAAAACATTATTCCGATAAGTCAATTAAGAAGTGAGATACTTTCATATGTTAAATCATCTAACAAAACCGATTTACCTGCAGCACGACGGGTAGGGCAGGTTCTGGATAATAAATCTCCGGATGAAAGTGAAATAAAAAATATTCTAATGCAAATTCTATCCAGAAGTGAGATTATGAAATCAATGTTAAATACAGTAACTAAAACAAAAATTATTAATAATTGTCTGGTAGTAGAGGTTAATAATAATAATTCCCTGGAATACTTCACAAAAAATAAGGATGAAATTAAGCAAAGTGTATTAAAGGAGGTAAAATCGTTAAAAGAAATTAAGTTTGTACTATCAATCGAAAAACCTCAGGATCAATCCATAACTAAGCAAAAACAGACAGAACTACCTATTGATAACTCTATTGCTGATAGCTCTAACAGGGTCTCAAAAAATGACAATTCCGAAATGATAAAAGAGATAGTTTCTCTTTTTGATGGAAAAATATTATAATTTTAAATTTATTATAAAGAATGGAGGAAACTTATATGCCAGCAATTGAAAGTTTAAAGGATATGACAAAATTAAAGAAAATGGCAGAGGATGCAAAAAGAGTAATGGAAGAAATAAGGGCAACGGGTGTTTCAAAAAAGGGATATGTAAAGGTTACTCTTGATGGAGAAAAAATGATAAAAAATATTGAGTTTAAAGAAGAAGCTTTAAAAACATCTCCTGAGGAACTTGCCAAATGTACAAAAGAAGCACATAAGGCCGCAGCAAAAGAAGTGGATCGACTGGTAAAAAAGAACATGAAAACTTCAGGGCTTGGTAATTTCCTGCTCGGAAAATAAAATGTTTTCAAAAAGCTTTTCAGATTTTATTCATTGCTTTTCACAACTTCCTGGAATTGGGCAAAAGAGCAGTGAAAGGATAGCCTTTTTTTTACTAAAACAAAGCAATAGTTTCGTAGAAAAGTTAAGCAATTCGATTATAAATCTGAAGCAAAAATCTCACTTTTGTAGCATTTGTGGAAACATATCTGATACGGAACCATGTCAGATATGCACAGATAGAAATCGGGATAATGAAGTAATATGCGTTGTGGAAAATCCTTTTGACATTTATGTAATAGAATCCACCAATTCTTATAATGGGCTGTATCACTCAATAGGAGGGGTTATCTCACCTTTAAATGGAATAACCCCAGAAAATCTAAATATTGACAGCCTTATAAAAAGAATTAATAATAATAAAATAAAAGAAATAATTTTTGCGCTAAGTTCAACAACGGAGGGAGATGCAACAGCTCTTTACATTAAAGATTTGCTTAAGAATAAAAATATAACTTTTTCACATCTCGCTAGAGGTATTCCAATAGGTACAAGCATTATGTATGCCGGTGTAAAAAGTATCTCGGAAGCCATAAAGGGTAGGGAGAAGATAATTGACTAATTAAGATAAGTGATTTATACTTAAATGTATAAAAAAATTTTATAATGGTTGGAATTTTATTCTTATGTATAAGATAGGTGAGAAGGTTTTTTATCCTTTTCATGGCGCAGGGGAAATTCAAAGTATAGAGGAAAGAGAGGTACTTGGCGAAAAACGAACTTATTATGTAATACGCTTTCCTCTGACTGAAACCACTATAATGGTACCCTCTGATAACACAAAAGAGTTGGGATTAAGGGATATTGCCAGTAAGAAAGAAATAAAAGAGTGTCTGGAATTAATCTCCTCAAAAGAGTTTGATGTAGATGATGACTGGAAGATTCGCTACAAGAAGCATCAGGATATGCTACGCTCAGGTACTATTCTTGAGATTGCAAGGGTTATAAAAAATCTTTTTGTCAGAAACAAAGTAAGGGAATTATCTACTACTGAAAAGAAGCTCTATAATACAGCAGTTAATATGCTAATCAGTGAAATATCTTTATCTATCGGAAAGAACCAGAATGATGTCAAAAATGAAGTTTTTAGGCTTCTTGATACTTCAGACGAAAAGAAGGTGTAGTTTTCAACTTAACATAATATATCTTATAGGAAGTTCGTAGGGGTGCGGGAAATGCCCAACCAACTGCTAAAGTTAGTATTCTTGTTAATTTTTATTTTTCAAAGTGTGTTTATGTATGCTGCTACAAATATAACCATAAACGATTCAAATATTACTAATGTAGAAGCAAAAAAGGTTATTGAAGAGGAACTACCTAATACCTATCTTGTCTCTGGACAAATTGAAAAGCCTGAAGAAGAAACTCCCGCAAGGAGATTTGATCTTGTTTATTTTATTGCTATTCCGATAGTATTTTATCTTACATTCAACATTATGCAGGTAAAAAATCAATATGAGAAAGGTAATCTTGCCCTTGACAATTCTGATTGGAATTATATATATTTTAATACCTTTGTTTTACCATTCGCTGTTGCTTATTTTGATAATATATATATAGATAACCAGCGTAAATTAAAAGAAAAACTATCTTATGAAAAGCCAGAAATCGGTATTTATTGTCTTATCTATTCAGCCCGATTTTGAGGAATGCATTATATGAAAGTTCTTGTGATAAACTGGCGGGATATTAAAAATCCAGAGGCAGGCGGGGCTGAGGTTCACATTGACGAAATATTAAAGAGAAAGCCTAAAAATTGGACTGTGGATTTTGTCTGTGCTAAATATAAGGGATGTAAGGAAATAGAGAAAATACACGGTTATACAGTATATAGAATACCCAATAACTTTTTATTTAATTTTACATTTAGAAAATACTGGAATAAGAAATTTAAATATAATAATTACGATTTAATTATTGATGATATTTCCAAAATACCACTGGCTACTCCGAGGTATATAACAAATATCCCTATTATTGCTATTCAGCATCATGTTCATGACAAAGCTCTTTTTAAAGAGTTACCCCTTTATCTTGCTGTGTATGTCTTTTTAATGGAAAGATATTATTTAACATTCTATAAAAATACACCAACTATTGTAATGGCACAAAGCAATAAAAATGAATTGGAATCAAAGTATCAATATAAAAAAGTAATTATTTCTCCAACGGGCATTGATATAGATTTTATTCGGAAAAGTAAAAAATTCAAGAAAAATTATTACCCTACCCTGATATATTTTGGAAGATTAAAAAAATATAAACGAATAGATCATATACTTAAGGCTTTTTCAATTGTAAAGAAGGCTATACCAGAGGTGAAGCTTTGGATAGGTGGTAAAGGAGAACAGGAATCTAATCTTAAAATGCTTGCAAGAAGGTTAAAAATAGATAAGGATGTTAGTTTTTTTGGTTCAGTATCTGATAGGAAGAAAATAGAACTTTTAAAGCGGGCTTGGGTATATGTGATTGCTTCTGAAAAGGAAGGATGGGGATTAACGGTAATCGAAGCCAATGCTGTGGGTGTTCCCGCAGTTGGTTATAATGTAGAGGGTTTAAGAGATTCTATAAAAGAGGACTATTCTGGGTTTTTAGTAGAAAATAACAATATAAACCTATTCGCTAAAAAAGTAGCCTATTTATTGGATGATAATAAATTATTAAAAAAAATGTCTGATCAAGCTAATAAATGGGCATCAAACTTCAGCTGGGATAATACAGCTAAAGACTTTTATCGCATTGCCAATAGTATCCTAATTAAAAAACCTGAGGGAGAACTTTTTTGAAGGAATCTTTCGCTGTTCTGGAAGTGGATAAAATCCTGCCTCTAATTTTAAAATATATAAAAACCTACCCTGCAAAGAAGCTAATTGGAAATATACAACCTTCAACAAGCATAAACATGCTGAAAGAAGAGTTCCTATTGTGCAATGAAATTGTGTCGCTATTAAAATTTGATTCCAGTTTATATTTCCAGGAAATTGGTGATATAGAGTCTTTTATTAGTAATGTTAAAGTTCCTAATTATATTCTTGAAAAAGAAGAGATTCTTGAGGTAAAAAAAGTTATTAAGACCTTTCTGGAAAATAAAGAGATTTTGCAGAAGTATAAACTTAAGTATAGTTCAATATATCAATTGGTAGAAAATGTTATACCTCCCTACTCTCTTTTCAAGAGAATAAACGAGGTATTTGATGATGAAGGGAACATTAGTGACGATGCTTCGCTGGAATTAAAAAAAATTAGAAAAAGGAAAAGCTCTATTCGCGGGGAGATGCAGGCAAGATTAAATAGAATTGTAGATAATGAAAATCTGTCTTCAATAATACAGGAAAAGACATTTGTTCTTAGAGAGGGAAGATTTGTAATTCCTATCAAGACTCAATATAAAAATAAATTTAAAAGCTTTTTGGTTCACTCCTTTTCAAAGACAGGAGAAACTGCCTTTGTAGAACCCCCAGAAATTATAGAACTAAATAACGAAATAGTTGAAATTGATGAAGCAGAATTCAACGAGATACAAAAAATATTGCAAGAATTGACAAAATCCATTGCTGAAAACATAGAAACTATCTTTGAAATGTACAGGATTATAGGAAAGCTAGAATTTCTATATGCTAAAGCCCGTTTTTCAGTAGAGTTTGGATGCAATGCACCGGAGATTACAGAAGAGCCTATAGTAAAGCTAATTAAGGCAAGGCATCCACTTGTAGGTAAAGATTGTGTTCCAATTGATATTGAAGCAGGATATTCCTGTCAAGGGGTTATAATTTCTGGTCCAAATGCTGGGGGAAAAACAGTGGCTCTTAAAACAGCAGGGTTACTAACATTAATGACTCTGTGTGGTATACCTATTCCTGCTGATAGTTCATCAAAAATCGGAGTTTTTGAAAAAGTCTTTGCTGAAATTGGAGATGAACAAAATATAGCCGAAAACCTGTCAAGCTTTTCCGCACATATAGCACATATTGCTAAAATTCTTGAGTGTAGCAATTCGAAATCCCTTGTTTTAATTGATGAAGTCGCAAGTTCTACAGAACCAAAAGAGGGTGAGGCTATTGGTTTTGCGGTGATACAAAAACTCCTTGAAAAGGGAGTAAGATTTATTATTACTACCCATCTTCAGGGCTTAAAAAAGATTCCTTACACTGATAAAAGGGTTAAAAATGCTTCTGTTGAATTTGATGAAGAGAAATTCATTCCTCTATATAGAATCAAGACAGGAACTTCAGGTAATAGCTACGCACTAAGAATTGCAGAAAAGTATGGATTATCCCCTGCTATTATAAAAATTGCCGAGGATTACCTTAAAGAGAATGCTCAATCCTACGAGGCTATTTTTGAGAACATAGAAACTGAAAAAATGGCTCTTTTAAAAAAGAAGGATATTATTGAAAAACATATAGATGAGGCAAAACTTATAAAGAGAGAGCTTTTAAGAAAAGAAAAAGAGATTGAGGTAGAGAAATTAATTCTGCAGAAGAAAGGAATTTATGCTATAAGAAATGAATTTGAAGAACTTTTAAAAAATATATGGAGTTTGAAAGAAGAACTAAAGAAGAATAAGGATTTAAGTGTCAAGAAGGTTCAAAAGCAAGCAGAAGACATTTCGGGAAAAATTGAGTCATTAGAGAAAGAAATTGTTAGAAATGAACGGAAACATCCCGTAACTTTACGGCCAGGGGATAGAGTTTATGTCAGGAACTATGAAAAAGAGGGGTATATAGAGTCTATTAATGAAAATAAGATAAAGGTAAGGATTGGAATAGTAAGCATATATGTAGATAAATCAGATATTTATGAAACAGAAGCAAAAGAGTTGGAGGGTAGTAAAAAAGGCTACTACTACGAAAATACTGGAGAATCTTTTGTAAATATAGATGTTCGCGGTAAAAACACCGAAGAAGCCATCCGCAATGTAGAAAAAGGTATTGACTCTGCATATGTAAACGGCATAGGGAGTCTTTCTATAATTCATGGGAAGGGAGAAGGGATTTTAAGAAAAGAGATATGGAATTTCTTAAGAAAAAAAGACAATGTAAAGGAATTCTTTTATGCAAAGCCCGAAGATGGAGGACAGGGAAAGACTATTGTAGTTTTAAAGTAATGCTTACTTTGTTTTTAAGTATCCTATAATAAAATCATCAATATTTCCATCCATTACAGTTTGTATATTTTTATTTTCTATTCCTGTTCTATGGTCCTTCACAAGCGTGTATGGCTGAAATATGTAGCTTCTTATTTGATTTCCCCATTCTATAGCCTTCTTTTCAGGCTGAGCCTTTGCTCTTTCTTCTTCTTTCTTCCTTTTTTCGTACTCATACAGCTTTGATTTAAGCATCTTTATTGCCATATCCCTATTATGAAGCTGGGAACGTTCAATCTGACAGGCAACTACTATTCCTGTGGGTAGATGTGTTATCCTAACAGCAGATTCTGTTTTATTAACATATTGCCCCCCTGCCCCACCTGCCCTATAGGTGTCAATCTTAAGGTCCTTAGGATCTATGTCAATCTCAATTTCATCATTAATCTCAGGGGAAACATTGACAGAACAAAAAGATGTCTGCCTTTTATTATTAGCATTAAAAGGAGAAAGTCTTACAAGGCGATGTATTCCATTCTCAGCACTTAGATATCCATAAGCATATAAACCCTTTACGAACAGAGTTACATCCTTTAGTCCTGCAACATCTCCCGGTTCTAGATTTACAATTTCTACATTATACCCATGCATTTCGCTCCATCTCTGGTACATCCTGAGAAGCATTTCTGCCCAATCCTGAGACTCTGTACCTCCCGCACCAGGATGAATATTTAAGAAGGCATTGTTCCTGTCAAACTGACCCCTGAAAATCATCTGGATTTCAAGTTTTTCAAGCTCTTTGACAAGGGTTTCGTGCTCTTTTTCAAGACTTTTTAATAACTCCTCATCATCCTCTGATTCCGCAAGTTGGATCATTTCAATAGAGTCACTAATCCTTGGTTTCATTTTAATCCAGCCAGAGGTTTCCTTCTCAAGTGCTGATATCTTTGAGGCTATCTCTGCGGAAAGTTTATGATCTCCCCATGTGCTTTCATCATTTAGTTTATCTCTAAGACTTTCAATTTCTTTAATCCTTTTGTCTATTTCAAAGACACCTCCAATCATTTAAGAATTCTTCCTGTAACAACTTAGCCTTTTCCAGCAATGCTCCCATATATTCCTTCCTTAAAGTTATAATCTTTTTAATAAGATATCTAATATATCTTCATAAGTTAGATGGACAGGGTTACTCTTATTGTCAGTCTCTCTTGCTATTCTTTCCAAATCCGCTTTTCTTATCCCATAGTATCCAAGTCCTGGAATCTGAAGTTTTTCAATCCATTCTTTTATTATACTGATTAGATTTTCACAGTTTTTTTCAATATCTGCAAGAGATTCAGTTTTATCTATCTTTTCTCTGGATAAAGTATTACCAACCCTGGCATACTTCATTAGGTACGGGCTATTGCGATCCCCCTTTTTAAACAATATCTCAATATTTTTTGAAATTACCTCACCTAAAAGAGTTCCACAAATTACTCCGTGTGGAATAGAAAAATATCCACCTATAACAGAGGCAAGTCCATGTACTGTTCCAAGCCCTGCATTAGAAAGGGTAAGTCCAGAAATATAAGCCGCATAGGATAATGCACTTCTTTTCTGGATATTACTACCATCATTCATACAAACAGAAAGAAAATTTTCCCCAAACAATTCTATAGCGGGTAGAGCCAGAGAATCTGTTACAAGAAAGGCATTTCTGGATGTATAAGACTCCAGAAGCTGGGTAAAAGCATCCAGTCCACTGGTTGCAGTAACTTCAGGAGGGCATGTAAGAGTAAGCTCAGGATCTATAATTGCTACATCAGGAATAAAATTATCGTGTCTTAATGACTTTTTAAACCCGCTCTTTCCTACTTTACTTAAAACTGCATTCTTTGTTGCCTCACTTCCAGTTCCAGCGGTAGTTGGTACAGCTATAAAAGGCACCTTAATTCCATTGTGTTTCTTTTTTCCTATGCCATCTATGTAATTTAAAACAGAATCATTTTGTGGTATCATGGCAGAAATTGCTTTACCTGCATCAATTACACTTCCACCCCCTATTGAAACCACTACATGAAAGGATTTATCTCTATAAATAGAGCTTATCTCATCAATAAAATCTACAGATGGTTCACCTACTACATTAACTTCTTCTGAATAGATTTGATTTTTCTCAAATTCTGTCATTAGCCACTTATATACAGAGGAAGCCTTAAAAGAGCCTTCACCAATAACAAGTAGTACATTATTTCCTATTTCACCAACAATAGCTGGTAAAAGTTTTATTTTTCCAGGTCCGAATATAACCTTTGGATTAGCGCTAAAGGAAAAATTAAGAGTATCTACCACTGATTTCTCTCCATTGGAGCAAGTACTTTATATGAAATACCTTCTCGTGGCTTTTCCATCCATTCTGCTACAGTTTCTTTCCATTTTAGATAGTGTGGAGTTTTTTTATGAGCTGCCGATGCTTCCTCAGACTCATAAGCCTCGTAAAGAAGAAATTGAGAAGGATTCTGAGCGTTCTGAAGAACATCAAACCGAAGATTACCCGGTTCTTTAATAGAGCCTTTATGATTTTCAAGTGTGATTTTAATAAAATCCTCAATATGGTCCTTTTTAACAAAAACATTTACTACATTCACAACCATTCATATTCTCCCTACTCCAGGTATATTCCAACAGGGCAATGATCCGAACCCATAACCTCTTTTAAAATAAAACTATCCTTGACACGCGACATAAATTCTTTATTAACAAAGAAATAATCTATTCTCCACCCAATATTCCTTTCTCTTGCTTTAAATCTATATGTCCACCAGCTATACTGCTCTGGCTCCGGATGAAATTCCCTGAATGTATCAACATATCCATGAGATATAAATTTATCAATCCATGCTCTCTCCACAGGCAAAAAACCCGAATAATTTTCGTTTTCTTTTGGATTCTTGAGGTCTATCTCTTTATGAGCTGTATTAAAATCCCCCATAATTATCAGATTTTCCCCTTTATTTTTTAGATTATCCGCATAATCCAGAAAAGCATCATAAAATCTTAGTTTATAGTTTAACCTCTCCTCATTCATCTGTCCATTCGGGTAATAAATATTCATAAGGGTAAACCCTTCATACTTAGCTATAATTATGCGTCCCTCATTATCAAACTCCTCTATACCGAAGCCTTTTTTTACTTCAACAGGTTCTTTTTTAGTCAGGAGAATGGTACCGCTATACCCGGGTCTTTGTGCAGGATTCCATATAGTATGATAGTTTTTTATCTCCATGAAAGCAGGGTAATCTTTCTGTATCTGTTCTGGAAGAGCCTTTGTCTCCTGAAGTCCCAAAATATCGGGTTGATACTCTAAAAACCAATCCATAAACCCATTCTTAAGACAGGCACGAAACCCATTTACATTCCAGGAAAGGATTTTTAGCATAGATTCCTCTTAAACTTATAAAGATGGAATTTTAGATAGCGTACAAAGCTTCAAGTTTTTCGTACTAAACTTAGACATATTCAGCTTTGCCAGATTTATTAGACTAACAAAATATTAAAATAAAATCAAGTAAATACAAGACTTTTGTCTAAGAAAAATAAAAGCCCCACTTCTCATAGAAGTATCATACCTCTACGAAAAACAGGGCTTGATTAAACAAACTTAAAGTATTAGAATTATCTGACAGCAAAAACGGCTTATGGTTAAAACCCATAGCACGGCGTGGGGTTTATATTCTCCCAGCGCTGGGGATAGATATGATACCTAATATATTTATTTTCACCCTCTGTGATTAATAATTTTGGTCGTGGGGGCGGTTAATCTTAAGCCTATGTCGGGATTAATTGACCCTATCCCCCACAAAAACGGGGGCGTGGGGATTGAGTTAACATAAAGGAAAGTCGGAATTATTAAAGAGAGTCAGCACTTGTAGCTTAAAAAGAGAGAGAATCCCAATTTTGGAACTGAAATGTTTAGAATTACCGTGTAGGTGGCTAGGCTGGGCTAGGCATACTTATGAAATTTCTTCACATATAGCTAATCATTTTCTCCGGTACCACTACTACTGATGATCAATGAAAGCTCTTAAAACAATTAGAGAAGATTTCTTAAAAGGATATTAAACAATTTAAGCTTTCTTACCTTGGAACTATATAAACAATAATTAATGAGCTAATGTAACCTATATAACAGACTCCTACTATTCCCAACATAAAAATAAATTTCCATTTTTTGATATTTTTTCGATTAGTAATTAGCCATGTAATCAAAAATGCTCCGAGCGCAATCTCTATAGCAAGGAAAGTCAATATAAAAATTACTTTAAGTGGGCCTGAAATAAACATATAAGAAGTAAGAATCACGGCCGGCCATGCAAGAAGCAGGAAAAAAATCACAAAGCAAATTACTAAAAAAACTTTATTTACCCTCATAAACAACCTCCAGAAGTAATAGGTTATCACTTAAAACTACTGTACAATCATTCCATCTTGAAGTTTTATTTTTCTATCGATATTATCAAGCACCCACTGATCATGGGAGGCAAATATTATTGTAACATTTAGATTACGATTTAATTCTCTTAACAGCATAACAATGTTCTGGGCAGTTTTACTATCAAGATTTGCTGTCGGTTCATCAGCCATCACATAAGGTGGATTGTGAACTAGCGCACGAGCAATTGCTACTCTCTGGCGTTGTCCTCCAGATAGCTCATCTGGCTTGTGCTTAATATGGCCGGATAAACCTACCCGTTCAATAAGTTCCATCACTTTAGTCTTATCAAATCGTTGTCCCTTAAGTTTCATTGGCACAACTATATTTTCATAAACATTCAGAGCTGGAATTAAGTGAAAACTCTGAAAAATGAAACCAACTTTTCGTGCCCTAAAATCCGTTAATTCTGAAAAATTATAATGAGTTATATCTTCACCATCTATTACGATTTTTCCCTCCGAAGGATGATCCATTGCACCAAGTAAATTTAGTAGTGTCGTTTTTCCGCTACCAGATACACCTCCAATTACTACCATTTCACCTCTGTCAATTTTTAAGTTAATATCTTTTAGTGCTTCAACATAAATATTTCCAGATTGGTAAATCTTCTTAATATTTGATAACTCTATCATAGGTGCCCCTCCAATTCTCTAAATATCTATCGACATCTGAAGATAAACTAAAACGTTTTTAGCAAAATAAATTAGCTGGTACTTTTCTTCAGTTTCAGGAATATAAATAAAAGTTCCACTGATTGTGACATTATTAAAAGCCTTTCCTACTGTAAACCAGTGCTGCCAAAATGTACTATCCAATTCAGTTATGGCCTGATAGGAAAACTTCCATCTTTGCCTGGTTAAGTAGTGGATACCAAATGTCAAATTGTTTTTAAAGTTTCGTTCTTTAATAATAAGCTTATTGCCATACTGTAGAATATTAATTGGATTCTTCAAAAAATCATATATTAAATTATATTGATCTGCCGAAATTCCTTCATCATAATAAAAGTACTCTGCATAACCAGATAGAGTATTATGAAAAAATGGATCTTCCTGACTCGTTTCTAGCCTAACACTTTGGTTAAAAAATAGAGCCTCTCTTTTATTTAACACATTACTATCCTGAACAAAGTTTCGATAACTCTCCTGCCGAAAAACCCCTTCCCAAAGAAATATTGATTTAAAAGGAAGTCCTACTGAAAAGTTCATCCCAAGTACAGGTTTTCTGACTTCTGCATCATTTCCAAAGCTATTCCCACTATAGACAAATATAACCCCTGCCTGTAAATCGCTATAAACTCCTGTCAATGAAGAAATAAAATAGTTTTTATCAAAATGCTCATAATCATACCAGATAAGACCCTGATCCAGACCTATTTTCAATCCCTCAACAAATTCCGGGAGAGATATTCTAAGCCTTGCAGAGGGAACACCGGGTATCCCAACATCATTTGGACCAATGTAAATATTTGTATAGCTTTCTCGCAACTCCGGTACAAACTCTATTACATTTAACGGATGAAAATAATTATTATTAAAACCATAATCTGTCTGTATAAAACCAGCCTTAAAACTAACAGTATCATAAAAAAGAAAGTCTATAAAAGCTTCTCTTACTACTATATTTAAGGAATTTGTGTCGTAAGGTTTAGAAAAGTACAGATCCAACAATGCATCAGATTGAAAATCATCCTCAAAAACCATTCCCGGAGAAGCTATCATATGAACATCACAATCGCCACCATATTTCCAACTCTCAGAAAGGTTCAGTATATTATTTGATAAGTTATGTGCTGAATACACATTATTAATTAAAGTTATCCCAATCTGCCTCTCCGCAAAGAGATCTGATATTCGGAGTACTAATAAAATAAGCATGTTAACCAAAAAAATTCGTCTCATTAAACGATCTCCTTAACGCATATGTATACGTCCAATATTTTGAGGATCAAACAAAAACCTCTGAAGTTTTTCTTTTTTGATATTTGATATAATCGCATACGATTTTGTCTCCTGAAAGTAATCCTCCATATCAACCCGAAAACTTGCAACAACTCCATTTTCTTTTTTTATTTCTGAATAAGTTGCTATTTTTAATTTATCACCAGATGCAGTATAATACACCCTCTTGTAGCAATCAAAGGTAGTTTGATCAATCCAAGTATCGATTCTTGCATAAAGTCCTTCCTTTACAGGTTTAAGTTGAAGAAAAAAGCAATCCTTACCATTTTCCTTAACTTTTTCAACTTTTTCTGCTTTATAGTCCAGTGCTATATCAGAAGACATCACATCACCCCAGGAAAAACCTGTACTCATAAAAAGTGCCTGATAACTCATAATATCAGGTTTTGTAGCTTTCCGAGGTTTATAGTAAATCGTATCACCAGAACGCATACCAATATCGTTTTCATTGATTTTTGGAAATGTCCAGACTACCGTCTGATTAATTGCACCTTTTTTATATACCTGCATTCTATACTCCTGTTTTGAACCATCCGATTGAACGCTTTGAACATACATCTCCATTGTTCCTTCAAACGGATAAAACTCTCTGTCAGCTTGATCTAATATTTCCTCTCCCTGTTGCTCAACAGTGGCAGCATAAGCTGTCACTACAAACCCCAATAACATTAAAACCTTAAATATTTGCTTCATATCTATAAACTCCTTTTTAAGTTTTTTATCTATCATTTACCTGACATTATTTCAATTGGATTAGACAATGATACTTTTGCGAAAATGGGAATCTGAGCTACACTGACTGCCACCAGTATTACACAAAAAGCCATTTCAACCTGATATGGCTGAATAAAAAAATCGACCCGGTTGGTACCTGAAAGTAACACAAACATCACCTCAAGAAAACCTCCAACTATCTGCTGACGAGCAATGATCGATATCAAAAAAGACAATAACACAGCAACAATAGTCGAGAAGATAAGCTGGAAAAAGGATTCCAGAAAGAGAAGGATGCTAATCTTCCAGGACTTAACTCCAAACGACATCAGCGTACCAAGTTCCCTTCGCCGTTTTCGGAATAGAATCATATAAATATTGAAATTTACCTGCATTGCTACTGTTACTACGACAATAATCGCTAAAATGATCAAAAGAATTAAAAAAACATTCATCTGGACTGAAATATTCAACACATCAAAAGATGAAACCCGCATTGCTTCTATAGAAGCGATTATTGTACGTTCTTCATCATGAAAGGCTTCACGCACATCTTTATTAACTGTTTCTGGAATATTACCACCCCTGAAAAAAAGACAGTATTCAATGTCCTTTACCTTAGGCATGTAAAAACTTTGCATTGCATTATATTGTACCAAGAATTTTGGAGTTTCAAAAAGTGTCAAGCCCGGTGAGTTATAAAAACCACATACCTTAAATGCTGCTACATTATATGTTTTATCTGCGTTCTTACCCATAACACGAACAATATCTCCAACTTTTATATCTGCCTTTTGCCATATCGAAGTAGGCAATAAAATATCCCGTGCATCTTTAAGCATCCTCCCACCCCGTAAAGTAAGATAACTTTCAAGATTTTTATCTTGCTTCAAATCTACCCCAATCAATTCCCCATTACCATTAATGTTACCCGGAAGACGAAACTCCACCTGTGAACGTATCTTTTTAGCCACATATAAAATACCAGGAATCTTTTCTCCCAGTATTTTCTCTGTATTTTCAATATTCGTATTCATTTTCACAACAATCTCTCCAGAAAAAACAGTGTTTTGAAAATTAAGCTGACGTCGCGAACCATCTATATAAGCAAACATTAATACAATAAATAGAACGGAAAGCACATTCGTCAGGTAAAGTTTCCATATCCTTTTAAATCCCTGAGTGAGCTCTGCAAATACTAATGTAAACATATTGCCTCCATTACACCCTTAAAATTCCCGCATAATTTCAACAGGAGCAAATTTTGTTAACTTCAAAATAGCATTTAATGTGCTTCCTAAAAAAGCAAGAATCAGGACGACTATAATAATTATAAATGTTCTCGGATCATTTTGAATAAAAAGCCGTGATCTACCGAACACCAGTCTTAAGGGAATTATGGTTGCCTCAATACCATTACTGGATATTCCTTTCATAACATACAAACCAAGTGATGTGCCTATCAGACCCGCTACAATCATAGTTAATAAAAACTCCCCCCCAAAAAGCATACCAATTCTCCACTTCTTAACACCAAGTGCCTGATAAATACCGATTTCCTGTCGTCGCGTTTCAATTGATAAATTAACAAGAAAAGAACTGCAAAGATATACCATTATCATCAGTAATAGTGCGACAAAAAAAACCATAAAAAAGGTAAGGTTATAAATACCATTTACAAGGTTGGCAGAATTCTCCGGTAGAATAAACCGACACCTTCCTGGAAACTGCTTTTCAATTGCTTCTTCTAATTTCTTCAAACTGTTTTCATCCTTTAGACGAACAAGAATTTCTCCAACCGTCTTTTCCTTTTCCATCAAAAGCATATTAAGATAATCTATACTTACAAACCCATAGAGTGCAAATTCTGTATAACAGGAAAGTTCCTTATAATCAATAATTCCAACAAGCTTTACTACATCATAATTGATATAACCATCTACTGTCTGTACAGTTATACCTAGCTCGGCATTGTTAGTTATGCTGAGATAATCTGCATGACGATAATACATCATAATTTCATTTGTCGCTTTAATCCACCTTCCCACTTCCAATTTTCGGCCAGGCAGAAGCTCTGGTTCGCTTGAGGGATCTACACCAGTTATAATCATCGGAATCTCATTTAACTCCGACTTTACTCTTCCCCATACACGAAGTCTTGGAGAAGCGTTCACAACCTCCTCTCTTGAACGCACAAAATTAAGAATGCTTTCCCAATCTTCAAGCGGTATAATCTTCTTCTCTCCATCTTTAGTAATAACATCAATCCGTTTTACTCCTGAAGAAACAATAATCAAATCTCCTGTCATATTCTCCACCATTGCTCTCTTAAGCGAGGTAGAAACCGAAAATACAGTATTCATCCCAATTATCAGATAAAAGCAAAGCAATACTACCATCATACCGATCAGACTGAAAAGAAACTTATGCTTCAGAACATTATGCAAAATAAGTTTAAACATTGGAACACTCCCTTAACGTCTCTTGTTTCTCCATGTCGAAATTTCTTCAATCAAATTAACGTTATTCTCTATCTGTGTTTTAACAACCAAAGCCCTTGCGGAATCTTCAACCCAGAAAAAAATTTCACTGGTATATGAATTTAAGAGTGAGCCAAGAAACGGATCAGATGTAGAAAAACCAACTTTAATAGTATTAAATTTTCCTGCTTTTGTTTCTAAAACTTCTTTACCCACCACTCTGAAATATGCAGGCACAGGATCCTTAACATAATTAGGCTCAACAATGTATAGTATCCCACCCCGAGAAGCATCCATAAATCTGCAACCAATCATCATAAGAGAAGAAATACTCCAGACAGGGTATTCCTTTTTTAGCTTAAATTTACTTAACAAAGATTTTTCTTGACCCTCTTTATTAAATAAAACACGATAATAAGCACTATAACTTTCAAGATCAATTTTTAGAAAGGACTTATCAGGTGTTTTCAATACAAAATCAGACTCTTTAACTGATGTATAATCCAAATCTTCCTCTAAAAGGGAGCCTTTATCCAATGAAACTACCATTTTAATTGAATAATTGCTGTAATTTTGAGGTAATTCCGCTTCTTTCCCAACCTTACTTATATTTATGTAAGCTCTAACAATATGATTCGCCCTATCAGTCTCAAAGACAACAAAAACAGTATGTGTCTTTTCTCCACCAATGTATTTTGTATACTTTATAAACTCGTGGTTTTGAATACTTATTTCTTTTGACCTAACAGGTTCATCCTTATATTTTTCAACACACGATTGAACTAATGAAGAAAATAGAATGATCATAATGATAAATTTAAAATTATTTACCTTTTTCATATTTAATAACCTCCTAATTGTATATCACACTTCTTTAAGTGATAATGTATCATACCAAAAAAGTTAAATTTGTTCAATATTAAAAAGCCTTCTTTTATAAATTGATTCCTAAATTCCCCAATACTAAAAAGAGAATTTTTAGGGTGATGCCACCTTACTACAAAATCCCATATTCTTACTACTCCCTTACAGGGTTCTTGAATATACATTTCTCCCTCCTTTTTTAAAATGCGATAGCACTCTTTAACTACATTTCTCCATTCAGGAATATGATGTAACGCACCAAATACTATAATTGTATCCTTAGTCTGATCAGAAAAAAAGTCTAATTTTGAAGCATCCATTTCAAGGAACTCGCAATTTCTAAGGCAACGCTTTTTAGCAAGCTCAATCTGCTCCGGCATTAAATCAATTCCAATGTAAGTTTTGGAAGACATACTAGAAAGTAAATATGCTCCAAAACCTGAACCACATCCAATTTCAAGAACGTCTTTATTTTTGAGACTTAAACCAAATTTTTTAAATATTTTAAATTCAACATTCTCTTGGAGAAATCTTCTAATCCTACTATTCATTGCTTTAAACTCTCTTACATGAAGCTTCATTCTTATCCTCCAATATTAATTCTTACACACATTATTTAAAAATAATTCCAATTCATTATTAAAGTAATATGGATCCAACAAGGATAAAAAATGCCCCTTCAAATTCTCTACGACTGTAAATGAAGATTGTTTTATATTTTCATGTATTAATCTCGTATATTTAATTGGGAAAGAAGGATCATATTTTGTAGTAATAACTCTAACAGGAACATTTATTTTACAAAGTTGATCACGAATATCGGTTTTAGACAAAGGTAAAAAGACATTGATCAACTTTTGCTTAAAATTATTCACTTTAAGTAATCTTGGCAACACGTATTTCCTTTCTTTTGAAAGAGCCACTTTTCTTGCTAAAACTCTTTTAGCAATACTATGTGGTAGAATTGAAACTATGAATTTCTGAAAATTCATCTCAAGAGATGAAGCTGGCTTATATATGAAGGCATTTGTAAGAAAAAATGAGTTAAAAAGTTCAGGTTTTTTGATATAAGCCAAAAAAGCACTGGCCGCAAGAGCACACATTGCTACAACATTTACTTTTTTTAATCCTAATAATTGTAAAATGGCCAAAATGTCATTTGAAAAAACTTCTGCATCCAAAGGTTTTTTTGTGAATTCCCTTGAAGTATAAGTAATAACACGATATTTACTTTCAAAATACTTTATTTGTGCTGCATAAATAAAAGTGGCATTTTCAAAAACTGGTACAAATAAAATGGGAACACCTTCCCCTTTATCATAGATATTAGCAGTGTAATCATCATCAATCTTGTACTGTTTGAACTCCGAAATAATCTGTTCCTCAGCCACATTAACTTTTTCATAATTTAAATCTTTCATAGCGATTCCTCCTGATTCTCACTAAATAAAAATACTTTAAATCTTATTCAAACCTTTCAAATACTCATGGTTCAAAAAGAAACCAATTTTTTCAACTGGAAATCTTTTAGATGATAAGTTTCACAAAAAATATTCCTCTCCATAATTTCCCTACACTCTTATAAAATAAAACAAATAAACTTTATAAAGACCATAGATTGCTATCGGAATATGTATTAGATTCTCTGCAACTCTTACTCCTCCAAATCCAATTATTCCTGCAAATAACCCTACACAAAAAGCATATAGTGAAGCAATTGTCATGATTATGCTATCAATTAAATTTAATGGAATAAAAGAAAAAATACCAATTGTAAAGAGAACGGTTGGACAGGAAAAAATACCAAAAAATCCCACACGAAGATAAAAATCATTTTTAAATTTATCTTTTGTCAGAAAAATTCCAACTATTTCATAAAAAACTAATGCCCAGATAACAGTAAAAATAGAAATCCAATTTTTAGAAATCGAAACATTTATTACTTGTATTGGTGAAGTTACAAAAGTAGAAGCACTAATAAGAATAAACAACAAAAAACAAATAATTTGTATTCCTATCATTAACGGAAATTCTTCTATCATTTCTTTAAAATGAAAAGCATAATTAAAAGCTATAAACAAAAACGAATATATAAGCAAACACTTAACAAGTAGTATTGAAGTAGAGGAACTTTTAAAAAAAAGCAAAAATAATATCATTAATGTTGGAAAAAATAAAACAATCTGATTGGGGAAAACCCTTTGATTATACAATTTTATATAATCTCTTATATTCATTATCTTCTCCAAAAAACATCTTTATTTTGCAAATTTATATTACAGGCAAGTTCTACTTCTCTATCTCCTTTATAAATTTTTTATTATTAAGTCTCCATAATCCCGCAAGCATAAAAGGCAATGTAGTAAATAGACCTACAACCATAGTTCCGGACATTTTAACTGCAACAGTTCCTACCATAGCACTTAGATTAAGCCAAGAATAAGAAAAAAAAGGGAGATGGCGTGCAAGAGCGAATTTGTTATTCAACCGCGATGATGGCACAAAGCGACGTTCTATCAATCTATAAAAAAACGATACACAAAAAGCTGAAAGCACCCAGATAGGAAAAATAATGATAGGTGAACCGAAATAATCACCACTTCTTGCCCACCGCCAGCTACCAAGAGTAACATTGATAGCATCTTCCATTGTAAACCAGCTAGTTAACACTACACTATCAAATATACTGAGAAAAGCTATCAAACTAACCTTTTGACTTGGAAGAGGAATATCCAAAATAAGATTTGTAGTACTGTAAGCAGAGTAGATAAGAATAAAGAACCAGAGGGGCAAAAGCAAAGGAATTCCCAAGAAAGAAGGACCCATAAGTTGTCCATAGAGTATAAATCCAGATTTCACCTTTAGAAGTTCAATAAAAAATGCAATAACTATTGTAATAAGGAGAAATAAAAAAAAACTACGAGTCCCAAGATTTAGAATAGCATGAATTATCGTATAGGTGAAAAGAAGCACTGTTACATATACAACCAACCAAACCGGGGTAGAAATCCCACTAAATGACAAAAATCTCTCTACAAAATGTTCAATCCAGCTAAGAAAGAAACAACCTACCATAATCAACACTGAAATCCGTTTTACCCGCTTTCCCATTACAAGACTCCTTTTGAATTCTTCTTAATATAGAAATTGAAAAAATAAAGACATAGTAAGATTAAAGGAAACATAATGGCGGAAATAGAAAATGCCAGACCAAATTCATGCTTAACAATCGCTGTAACAAAAGCCATAAGGAAAAGCCATATGTAAAAAAATATAGGTAGGTTTCTCAAGAAAAAAGAAGAATATGGGGAAGAAAAACTCTTCTCTTCTAGAAGATAATAAAACATAATAATTAATATAAACGCAGCAAAAAATATTAAATAGACATAAGGAGAAGTATTAAAATAAGCACCATAACCTATTGTGCCCCAATTTGTTTGTCCGCCAATGATAGGCAGTACACCTGCAAGATATCCTGCCGCAAGCCCCGAGGAAAAACAAGAATCAATTAATCGATTGGTTAATGAGAACTTCCTTCCAAAAAGAATTTCAGAGCAACTAATTGCATTGTAAATAATTGGTATAAACCACAATATTATAAAGACTGGCACACCACCAACTGATATTCCAGCTGATGAAAAAAATAATAGATGAAACTTTGCAAAAAGAATAAATAAAGAACTCATAATTACAATAATCATTATAGAAAGAAGGGTAGTATTTTTTATACCTTTATATATCACACTATGAAGTAAGGAAAAGAATAAATAACCTAAAAAAACTGCAATGTCTAGGAAGCCACACATATTTATTCCTACTCCTGGTAAAATCTTAATTATTCCATGAATTATGGTTGAAATAAAAAAAATCATAAGTATTATTACTTTCATATTTATTCCCCTATTTACGGTTTTATAAACGATAGACAGAAAAAACGATTATTCCATAAATATTCAATCTGGATATCTAACATTGTTGATGGAATAAAAGAAAGAGGAATATAAAATTCTTCATTTCTTGTCTCTTTAAAGTAATTTTTAATTAAAGGGGTTTTTTTATATATATTTTTTGAATGGCTCTCTGTTTCATCAACAATTACAATTTTTGTACCACTTTTTGCAACTCTTATCATTTCATCAATTGCTTTCTTTTTATCGTTGAAAAAATTAATACCTCCTATGTGATAAACTACATCAAAAGACTCATCTTTAAAAGGAAGCCATTCTGCCTCAGCTAGAGCAAGCCAAACATCGTGTTTAATTCTCTTTGCTCGCTTTTTACAACGTTTCAACATATTCCAGGATATGTCTATACCGTAATAGAAAGCATTTCTGGGAAGAAAAAGTAGATTAAAACCCGTACCTATTGATACCTCAAGAATTTTACTGCCGGGCTTTATATTGTTAATATTTTTTACAAGTTCACCACGAGATGCACGCCACCCTTTATGAAATAGAAAACCCATAATCTTAATATAGGTATCATACAAAAAGGCAATCCGATTATACATATCTTTATACTTTTCGTTCAAACCAAGCATTTCATCTTTAATAAAGACAGGTATACTATCTCTTACAGGATAAAATCGATCCATTTTCAAATTGAAAAGACTTGTATTATGCTCAATCTCAACAATCTCCAGACTGTCTTTTGTATATGGATCGCATAATATATTAATAATTGTCTTCAAATCCATACAATTGACCTCTCTAATTATTCTTTTACAATTAATTAAAAAAACTATTCATCATCATTCATTAATGCAACCACTCTACACCAGCCAGCGCTTCCTCGCTCAATTGCAATTGGAAAACAAGAAACCTTAAAACCAAAAGGTCTCTCTAACCTATCTAAATTCATAAGTTGTTCAATATGACAATATTCCTCTTGCCTTCCAGCAATATGAGTTGGCCAGAGAACATCCGAATTTTTATTAGAATTAAAATATTCATTTACCATCAAATATGAAGGTCTATCAAGACTATAACTATCAACTCCAATAATTTTTATTCCCTTATCAAGAAGATAAAAAAGACCTTCTATTGATAAACCAGGATAATCTGTGAGATAGGAAGATGTCTTCCAAAATTTTTCCATTCCAGTTTTTAGAATCACTATATCAAACGGTTTCAACTTATAATTAATACGAATTAATTCTTGTTTTATATCTTCTGCTGTAATTAGTTCCTGAGCTTTTTTATAACTGAAATCAAGAAGAACGCCGTCATGATAACACCATTCAAGCGGAATTTGGTCTATAGTACGCGCAGCTACCTCACCACACTTTGACCCGAAATGATAAGGGGCATCCATATGTGTACCTCGATGGGTAATTGTTTTAATAGTTTCCCAAGCAAGCCCTTCTCCTTCCGGAAAATTTTTTCGGCCAATTCGTCTTATGCCTAATAAGTAACATAAGAGGTTCCGTACCCTTTTGATAACAGAAGGTTCCATAATTCCAGCTTCAAGTTCAAGCATTTTTATTCCCCTGAGATGATTAACCCGTTTAATGTGTACCTTTGTCGGTGCAGCACCCTGAGTACTTAAAGGTGCACTTAAATCAATTATTCGCATTCACAACCTCTCTCTTTTTGGTAAGTTTTTCAAGCCTATTTTCTTATAAAACAATGGCAAATCAGTGTCTGGCCGTGGTGGAAAAGTATTAACTATACTAATAGAATCTATTTCTGATAAGGGAAGCGTTCCCTGGAATTTATCCATTACCTGTTCTTTTGTAGTGTATGAATAACACGTAACACCCGGAAGATAAAAGTATTTCTGAAGAAGTTGATATATTTCAGAAAAAGTTTTTTTTCTAATATTACCAAAACTAAGAGGAGACACGTCACAAGGACAAACATTGCCCGCGTGATCGACAAAACAATGATGAAATCCCGCTCCACACCCGAACTGCCTTTTACTTTCATAGAGAGGAAAAGATGATATCTTAGTATAGTTTCTTTTTTTGTTATAATAACCCTGAATAAGACACAAATGTTCCATTTCCTCTTCAGAAAACCGTTCTTCTTCTTTTCCAAGCAATTTTCCACTAAGCGATGGAGAGGCAACTCTTACTTCATCTACCCCTATACTATTAACAAAGTCGAAATAAGTATTTAGTGCTTTATTATCACGTACCATATCTCGTGTAGGAGCAAATGTTACTACGACGTAAAAGCCCAATTCACGAAATATTTTAATAGCTTCCAACGCTATTTCGTATGCGCCATCATATCGTCTGAGTTTATCATGAATTTGTTTTTTATAGTGATCAAGGCTAATTACAGGGTAGGTTAATCCAGCTTTTTTAAGTTCTTTTGCTTTCTGAAATGTCAGATTGTAACCAGTGGTAAACAACTCACTTGCTGAACGATGGTCAATCAAGGAAATAATTTCTGCAATGTCCTCTCGTAAAAGAGGTTCCCCACCAGTTAAACCTATCATGGTACATCCTAATTTCTGCAGTTCATTTATCAAGTTTTTTAATTCTTCAATATTAAGTATCTTATCATTCACACGGCTATGATAACTACAGTGCCAGCAGTCATAATAACATTGATTAGTAACAGCAATGAAAGTAGAGATAGGTACTCCAATACCAATTTTCAGAAGATGGATATTCTTAATTAAGCGATCAAATGCCTCTCCGGGAAAAGGTGGCATAAAAGAGTTAAAAAAATACTTTTCGTTCACCTTCGTTACTTTTCCTTCCTTGAATAGGTTATTAATTGCTAGAAGCGTAGACAGAGGCAGAGAGCGCACTGAATTATTACCAATCATTCTAACTAAAAGTGTAATAAGACTAAATCCGCATATTTGTTTTCCATTTTTAATCCTCATAAAAAACCTCTAACCATTATTTTTTATTACAACGCTTTCTACTCGCTCTTTTATTTCACGAAGAGTAACAGGAGTTGTTTTATCAAAAAACATATTTTTTACCACAAAGTATCCAATAAGATCGGCTATAAATTTAATACCTAAAGGAACCTTTACCTCATATTCATGTATACTGATCAACAACGAACCGTTATCTATAGGAGCTACTATCCACTCTCCACTTAAGTGACGAAATTTATTATTCATCAGTACAAAACAAATATGATTAGGCGCACATTGCTTTCGAATACATTCCGAACGTATCACTTTACCTTTTTTCTCTTCATGAAAAACCTCAAAGTACCGTTTACCGTTCTTTTCACGAAGCAAATTAACTTTTTTATTTACTGATATAAATTCAGGCCACTTTTCATAATCATTCACTACATTAAATACAGCTTCAACTGGAGCACTTATCCTGATATAATCAACAACTTTCATCATACCGAAACCCCTTTCGGAAAATTCGCTCTAAAATAATTTATAGCCTCTATACAAGCATTTTCAATAGGTTTGCAGGAAAGTCCCAATACTCTATTTGCTTTCTCTACATTATAGAACATGCTTTCATTGGCAAGACGAACCCCTTCAAAGGAAGGGAAAGGTTCCCCATCACGCCATTTACTAAAAATTGAAAAAGCCCCACCAACTATAAGTGACACCCAGTAAGGTATTTCAATTTTTCTCTTTGCGTTCCCACATACTTTATCCAGAAGTTGATAAAAGCCCTCAATTGATAGATTAACACTTCCAAGAATATAACGTTCTCCTAAAACTCCTTTTTTTTCTGCTAAATAGTGCCCCATTGCAACATCTTTAACATCAATAAAATTTAATCCACCATTTATGTAATATATGGTTTTCTGTCTCAAATAATTTAGAATCATATTCCCTGCAGGTGCTGGACGTCTATCGTGCGAACCAATTGGCAGGGTAGGATTAACAATCACTACTGGAAGACCACGAGAGAAATAGGCCATTACAATTTTTTCAGCATATACCTTTGATTGCTTATACGGCCCACTAATTTTCCAAAGATTGAAAGGTGTATTTTCATCCGATAAACCTTTATAATTTTTCCCAATTGTTGCGGCAGAGCTAGTATATATTAACTTTTCTACTCCATAATTTAATGATGCTTCGCAAATATTCCTTGTTCCTTCAATATTAGTCTCAAATATCCTTCTTCTATTATTTGGATTAAAACTAGGTAGTCCTGCGCAATGATAAACAATTTCACAACCTTGAACTGCATAATCAACATCCATTTTACTGATAATATCTCCCTGAACTATCTCACATGAAAGATCTGAAAATAACTTCTTTGCTCGCGGAACATCACGAACAAGCAACCGAAGATTATATCCTTTTGAAGCCAAAAGTGTTACCAAATGATAACCTATAAAACCTGTTGCTCCTGTTACCAATGTCTTCTTCATCATTTTACCCTCAACTATTCAGAAACCTTTCTAACAATAATCGCAGAATATTTCCCATTAAAGCCAATGCAGTAGATCAAAAAAGTTTTTAATAGTTTATGCTTCTCTATATTTTTTGCATAGCAAACTTTGGTCTCCTCAATAAGACTCATATTCTGCACTCCACGAATAGGTATAATAACATTCTTTTTCAAGGAGAGAACTCCAGCTATAATTTCAAAAGAAGATGAAGCAGAAAGTGCATGTCCCGTAATCGGCTTTATCGCTGTTATTGGTATGGTAGTCAGAGCTTTACCAAAAACTCGCTTCAGAACTTCAATTTCTTTTTGATCAGTTTGAGTTCCATCTCCATAAGCTACAATAAAATCTATCTCATTTATACCGATGCCACCTGACTTAAACAAACTGGCTAAACATCTCTCCCCCGCGCTAATGATATTAGAATTTATCACACTCTGGTAATTAACTATCCTCCCATATATTTTTGCTCCTCTTTTCCGTGCAAAATCCTCGCGCTCTAATGATAATACTCCACTACCTTCTCCAAGTAAGAAACCTTCATTTTTCCCGGAAAAGGGAGAACAACAAAAGTTCTCACTTGATTCTTTTTTTAACTTCCCTAATGAAAACAGAGATGAAATACAAAAGGGTGTAATTGGAGCTTCAAAACTTCCTGCCAACATTACATCAACAGATCCAGAGTTTAGTGCACGAATAGCATAAAACATACTGTCAATGCCAGATGTGTTTCCATCTGGAATGGAATAAATTTTACCTTTAAAGTTGTGAGAAACAGAAACTTGTCCTGGAGCAGCACATGAAAACATTGCTATCGAGAGATAGGCACTTACTCTAGGGAATATTTTCTTCTCTTCGTAACTCATATAACGCAAGTATTCTTTTTCTGCATATCCAATTCCTCCAAAGGTGGAACCAAGGACTACACCAACCCTTTCTGGGTTATTTAAGATGACATCGTATAGTATAGCATCTTGTACAGCTTCCTTAGTGGCAATAAGTGAATAAGCTACAGAATCATCCATTTTCTTTTTAGTATTAAGAGGAATACAGCCAGCCGGTTTCTTTTTACTAACAAAGTGAGCTTTATAAACTGGAATATCCGTAATCCCCAGATGTGAAAAATCAATGTTTCCAAAATTTACAACTCCATCTCGAAGATTTCCCCAGTATTCTTCTAAGTTAGAACCTAAAGGTGAAACTATTCCCATCCCTGTTATGACTACTTTTTCATTATTATGCATAATATTCATTTTTTAAATCCGACCAAAAATCAAGCTACAATTAACACCTCCAAACCCAGCAGAATTTGACATCACATATCTTAACTCTCTTTTTTTAGCAACGTTAGGAGTATAATCTAAATCGCATTCTGGATCTACAACATTAAGATTAATTGTAGGAGGAACTATACCTTTCTTTAAGGCTAATATTGCAGAAATAAATTCTAAAGCTCCTGCTGCACCCAATGGATGACCAATCATAGACTTTGTAGAGTTAATGGAGATTCCTCTCGCAAATTTACCAAAAGCGTATTTTATAGCTCTTGTTTCCGAAACATCATTTAAAGGAGTTGAACTTCCATGAGCATTGATGTGGTCTATTTCTTCTTTACTACACCCTGCATCCTCAATAGCCTCCAACATTGCTTCTCCTAACATTTTTCCACTTGGATCTGGAGCTGTCATATGATAAGCACTTGAATTATTGCCATACCCTTTTACTTCACCATAAATATTCGCGCCTCTTCGAACAGCGTGTTCTAACTCCTCAATAATAACAATTCCAGCTCCTTCTGCCAACACAAAGCCAGATCGTTTGAGACTGAAAGGGCAACTTGCTTCAGCTGGAACTGTTGTATGCTTAGCCATAGCCCCTACTACATCAAATGCAGAAAATACTAATGGGGTAAGCGGGGCCTCCAATCCACCAACTATTGCTATATCTATCAAACCATCGCGAACCAGATGAAAGCCCTGCCCAATAGCATCTGTACCAGCAGCACATCCCGTGGAAATCATAGCACCATAGTAACTAATATTGTTCAATAATATGGAGTTGAACCATGTCAATACTGAATCTATTGTACAAGATCTGTAAAGCTTTTCCCTCCCAGTTATCCTTCGCTCTTTCAAAAGATAGCGGATTCCAGCTTCACCTGTTTTACATCCCCCTACTGTCTGCCCCAAAATTATTCCCCATTTCTCTGACTCTACTAAGAGATCCGGAGTAACCTTAGCATCTTCTAAAGCCATTTTCGCGGCACTAAGCCCATACTTAACACTATCATCAGCTTCCTTTATTATCTCTACTTCTTCCTTCATAAAAAAATCTTCAATCTTAAAATTCCTTATTTCTCCCCCAACCTTACATCGGAATAGCTTTGCGTCAAAGCGCGAAAGGTGATAAATTCCAGATACACCATTAATGAGATTATCCCAATATTCATTAACATTATTCCCAATAGGAGTAACACCCCCCAAACCCGTTACAACCACTTTTCTCATTAATAAAGCTCCCTTACATTATTTCACTTAATTCTTCTATTTTTGATTGTTACTTTCCATCAAAAAGCGATATATCTTCCTTAGATTTATACTTTTTATAGTGTTAGATTATATCATAACCTTTGAATAAGTGTCAAATTTTCGAATTGATTCACATTAATTCCCCATACTTTTTTATGTTCAATGGGTGGAACGATTTTAATCTTTCTAAGAGCAATAATTTAGGGTTTTCACATTTAATTACATCGATTTTTTCAAAAAAATCTATTCAAACAACA
>Ga0315298_1001652_pt1 | contig 40173 bp, 42 predicted proteins | sample WHS_1_MG_FD_203077 | JGI IMG/M metagenome (GOLD analysis project Ga0315298, IMG submission 203077) | Extremophilic microbial mat communities from Washburn Hot Springs, YNP, Wyoming, USA - WHS_1_MG | ecosystem: Environmental > Aquatic > Thermal springs > Hot (42-90C) | place: USA: Wyoming... | reverse complement strand
TGGGACGCCGCCTCGCGGAGGGGGAAAGGCGCGTACGCATCTTCGGAGAAGAGTTCGTCCGCCGGGCTGAGGTCGTCACCATCAACGGCTACTCCGCCCACGCCGACCAGGCCGGATTATTGCGCTACGCCCTGACATCGAAAGATACGATTAAGAAAATCTTCCTGGTACACGGGGAACAGGCGGCGGCCGAGGCGCTGATGGACAAGCTGCGCGAAGCCGGCGCACCGCCGGCAGAATACCCGGCCCTGCACGCAGGCGTGGATTTGTGAAGCTGGCTCTGATATAATTGCAGCGCCAAGGAGAGGTGCCGGAGTGGACGATCGGGGCGGTCTCGAAAACCGTTGTGGTCCTTGTGGCCACCGTGGGTTCGAATCCCACCCTCTCCGCAGGTCGGAAGATCCTCGTTAGCAGCGTAAGCTGCACATTATCGCCGGCCTCAATCGCTTGGTGATAGTGTAGGTCACATGACTGAGGGCTTGCGACTGGCGTGGTGTATGTTCACATGCCATCCACGCCCGAGATCGCTCAGTTCCAGCTGGGCGATCTCGCTTTTAAGGTGCAGTATCCTCATTGTACATACTCCTCTGCGCCTGTCAAGACATTGTGGGACATCCGCAGCGCGATTTCGACACCGGTACTCATCTGTCCAGTATCTGCTTCTATGTCACAATTGTTCCCATTCGCCTCTACACGCGCTATCCAGAATCGCCTGTCGGCATCCTGTTGCAACCCGTCCAGGATAGAGAAGAGCGGTTCGTAATCCGGTCGGGCTTTCACCCACAGGACGCGTTTGACCGTTACATCCACGCCAACTTCCTGGATCATGATGTGAACAAGATCCTTGCGCTCTTCCTTGGTGGAGTTCTCCCAGGTCTCACGCAAGTCAAGCAAGGTACGCGCTGCCCGATTCAGGGCCGGCTCAGGAACACGCTCCAGCAAAGCCAGTTTTTCCTTCAAGCTGCTGACCTTCTGCCAATATTGGTATTCCTCTCCTTCATACAGTCCACGCTCAAAGTTTTCCCGCATCAGGCGCAACATTCCACGGATCTCTTTACGCTCAGCCTCGGGATCGGCTTGCTCGCTCTGATTATCGAGCATCTGGCGGACAATTGGCTCCCAGTTTTCGGGAAGGTGGATGGATTGGATTAGCTCTACTACTTGCGCATCGATCAGCTCAGCGCGGACGCTTTGCCCGATGTAAGGACAATCATGATATCCCCGCAGGTGAGATTCTTCCCGGTAATATGTCGGACAATTCTTAGGGGTCTGGATACGCAGCCGTCTGCCACAGTTGGCGCAAACCACCAAGCCCTGGAGCAAGTTTACCCGCACAGTTTTCTTGATGGTTTTCACGGTTGCTCGACGGCCAGCCCGCACAGCCTGGGCACGTTGCCACAACTCCTCACTGATGATTGGCTCGTGTCGACCTTCAGAGATCTGAGGTGGCGTGGAACGAAAACTGACGCCTTTGGGACGCACGGTCATCCCCCGGTAGCGGATCTTACCCACGAAGTAAGCATTGCACAGCATATCCCGCACAGTGTCTTTACCGAATGGATGGTCTCGATTGGTACGAAAACCCTGCTCATTCAGCCACTCGGCGATCTGCTGGTCAGAGTATGCTCCGGTGGCGTAGCGCTCGAACATCTCGACTACCACCGGGGCTTTCTCTGGATCGGGAACACCTACCCTACGATTTCCTCGAAGCTGGCTGGTGTAGCCCCAGGGCACAGCCCCATTATGGTAACCTTGGGTTGAACGTTCCAGCTTGCCCTTGTTCGTTTCCTTGCTCAAGTTATCCGAATAAAACTCCCCTAACGAACTGACCAAGTGGAAGAGCAACTTGCCTTCTGGTGTGCGCAAGTCAAATGGCTGTTCCACTGCTTTGAAGCTGATATCCAGGGACTGAAGTTCGTGAACGATTTCCAGAGACCATTCCAGCCGACGCGCCAGACGATCCACTTTATGTACATACAGTATTTTAAATTCACCCCGCCGGGCAGCTTCACGCATGTCGTTGATGCCAGGACGGTACTTCTTCCGATAAGCTGATTGGGCTGGATCGGCGAAGACTTTAACGATCTCGACGCCATCACGTTCGGCTTGCTCTCTGATCTGCCGCAATTGGGCATCCAGACTGAACGAGTCGCTCTGCATCTCTGAGGAATAACGAATGTACGCTGCCCCTGGGATGGGTAATGAAGTCTCTGATTGATTGTTTCGATTCATTATCTTTTATATCCTTTCTAATAGGTGAAATCAGTCTCAAAAGACATTGCTATGTAGATGACTTCATCAAGACACCTCCTCTCCAGGAGCAGGTTTGTTTATGGTTAGCTAACTCGTATCATTAGCTTTTTCGTTCTCCAACGCCATCAATCGTAAATGGACCCGTACTAACCAGTCCAACAGGCTCTTAGGCGGCCTGGCGAGAACGATTTGCTGCTCCTGGGAAGGGGTTATATCATCTCCGGCAACCGCTTTTTCTTGTGGGTCATGGTTTTCGCAGGAAATTTCACTAACATACTCATTTGCCACAATTGCACCTCATACGATAAATGGTTTTGAATGTCCCCTATGCGCTTTAGGGGGTAAAAGAAAACTCCGGTTCTGGCATATTGGCTGCCAGAACCGGAGCGTTAGAATTGTGATAGGTGGACTTCGATACTATTTCTCCTTCATCGAACTCCAAATGGACAATTGGCCTGGTGCTTCGACATTTGACCGTTTAGCTGGTCGTCTTGAAGCTGGTATCTTGCCAGCGAGGTCACGCTGGTTGAGCCATTCGCCCCAGGTTCTGGGTTGGATCGGAACCAATATCGGACTGGTTTCGATTGGGCAGCCCATAGGTGAGTTGGACATCTGCATCTCATCCGCAAACAGCGATTGCAAATCGTCCAGTTGGGCTCCTCGGAGCACTTCGCGAGCCAACTCGGTGATAAAATCCCCTTCCTCAACCGGCACGATTGCACCGCCGACATTGTCTCCGTACAACAATTGGGCAGCCCGCATCTTGCGCCCCATCAAAGCCAGAGCCTGAGCTTCCATCGTTCCGCGATAGACAGAGAAGACTGCCTTCACCGGTTTGATCTGCCCCAGATGCCAGACCCTGCGAAGAGCCTGCCACAACACGTAGAGCGAGTACTCGACCTCGGCAAACACCACTGATGCGAAATTTACCAAATCCAGGCCGGTAGCCACCAGGCGGGGATTGGTGATCAGCACATCTACATCAGCATGCCTGTCGATCCAGGCCTCGCGCTTGCGGGGATCCACGCTGCTGTACAGGGTGATCACTCGCAGTCCAGCATCCTTCAACACAGTTTCGATGCGCTCCTGGATGTCCCTGGTTCCTGTCTGGCGCACGTACACCAGCACCCGTCGGCGTTGGGCTTTCTCGGAATGGCAGAAACTGGCAAGCCAGCGCTCTTTGGGCAGCAGGTTGCTTTCGATCAACTGCTCTTGCAGCACAGCCGGCAGCGGCATCAGCGGGCTCTGGACGATCCCTTCCTTCTCACGTTTTCCAGCCGCGGTTTGCGCCGTGCGGGCTGCCTCTAACAGGATTTGGGCTACTTGTCGATGCATTTCACTTTCACCAGTGGAGTCCAGCAGTTCTTTCGCCAGGGCGCTGAGCTGATTGGCTGGGACATTGGCATGATTGAGCATCACCACCTCATCCCGGAAAGCGGAGTTCGGACGGGAGAGCGCCCATTGCAGCCAAAGGGAAAGATAGCGCGAATCCCGAAGCGCCATATGGCGCAGGATGCTTTCCATCTCGTGATACTGGCGGGCTTGAGCATCTTCCATCTCCAGCTAGACCACCTCCTCCGCGTAGGGAGGCAGCTCGATCCCCAGGTCTTTCAGATTGAGGAAGATCGAGTTGTGCAGCAGGCGGGTGATGATCGCCGGGCTGACTCCCGGAATCTCGTGCGCCTGGTCACGGTAGCGGCGGTTGCCGGTGAAGGCTCCATCCTAGTCAGCCAGGTCGCTGCCCACTTTGCGCTTACGAACGCTTTCCAGCAGTCCGTAGGCGTTAGCCCAGCGTAGCTCGTCATGGAAGGTAAAATCCTGGCGGACGCTGGGCGTCAGGCGGTGCAGCAACCAGAAGATTGAAGTACTTCGCCCTCCAAAGTAGGTGCCCGTCAGGGTCAGCGTGTACATCGTTGCTTCAACCAACTGGTGAAACGCCACGCCTCGGTCGCTGGATTTCGACTTGTACTCATGGCACTCATCTCCAATGAGGATCTTGAAGCGACCATACGCCTTATCTTTTATGTACTCAGCGATGGACCAGCGGCGAGCTTCGGAATACTCGAAGAGCGCCGCGCCGCAGGGACGCGTATCCCAGACCGGCTCCCCATCTTGATCCCGGGCACGCCTGCCCTTGGCGTCCAGCTTCCAGCCACTCACCTGCGCCGAGCAAAAACAGCGATGCTTCTGGAAGTACTCGATCTCGGTCACCGGAATGCCCTGGTGATCAGTCTGCACCTGACCACACTGCGGGCAGGTGTACACCACCAGCGGTTTGCCGTTGATCTTGATCGTCTTTGCATGGACGACTGGCTTCCAGCCAGCGCCCATCTTGGCTGCGGTTGATGCAACTACGGCGATAGCCTTGCGCCCCAGCTTGCCGCTGTCGTAGTCATCCAGGAAAGTGCGCACGTCGTTGACATCGCCGTCCGTTCCCTTGCCTATGCGACGCAGTTCACGAGCTTTCACATCGGGGATGACATCTTCCGCTTCACGGATCCACTTGGGCACCAGGTGCGGCGGGCACAAGATCAAGGCAGGGTAGGCGTCGAGCAGCTCAATGACAGCCAAGCCAATCGAACTCTTGCCCGACCCCATTTCGCCCTGCACGTTGGCCGTCCGGTAGATCTGAATCGCCCGAGCGGCGGCGATGGCGGCGTGCTTCTGGGTGGAGAGCAAGCCAGGAGCAGACTGACCGGGCAGCGGCTTGCGCTGCTTACCCAGGCGGTCGAGGATCGCCAGCTCATCTTCAGTAGGTTTCAGGTCATAGAGCGGCTGGTAGGCCGCCAGGGTGTGGGCAGCGATCTTGTCGCCGTGCGCCTTCATGAAATCGGTCAGGCGCTCGGTATCCTGGATGATCTCCAAACCATGGGCAGCGCTCAGCGTAGCCACTGTAGTCACGTAGCGGTCGCGGAAGCGCTCGACCAGGGTATCGGGGTCATGATCGTCGCGATGGGTGGTCTTATCCACCACCTTGACCACGCGCCCCTTGACCAGCATGGGCTGACCTTCATCGTCCGTCAGGTTCAAGGTGCCCATCAGACCGGAAGCCATCAGCATCGCCAGGTGACCTTTCTTGAGCGGCATGGCGGGAGTGAATGCGACCTCGCTGGTGACCGGATGAACCAGGTCCTGCCAGGCGCGGGTCTTGCGCACTCCCGCCCAGCGGCTGGCTTCCACCAGGTCGTCGGGCGCCCAGTCCAGCTGGCGAAAGGTGATCGCCCTGCCACTCGCGCCCTTGAGTGGGGCAGGCAGCAGTGGGTAGACCGGCTCCGGGGCAAAGCCCAACGGCGGCAGATCATTCTCCGTCTGGCACTGGATCGCTTCGATCTCTTCGTTTTTGGGAACGTTGTACTTCTCCCGCCTTGTCGCCAGCAGCAGAACCTGCTTGAAACGCTCGTACTCGTCGTCCGGGAAACGCAAGACGGTGAGACACTCGTACTGGCTGGCAAGGTAGCGGGCGATCTCTGTCATGTGTAGAATGCGCTGGGAAATGACAAACGCAAGCACACCGCCGCGAACCAGCTTGGGAGTGGTCGATTTCAGGAAAGCCAGCTCGAGCCGCTTCTCGTTGCCGTGTCGATCGTCATCATAGGGCGGGTTGAGCCATAAAAGCGTGACTGACTCGTCGGTCAGAGAGCAGCTCTCCCAGGCGGCGCTGTGGCACTTGTCCATGCGGGCGGCGGCCTTTTCGGCCCGGTAGGGGAACAACTCGCAGCCCCAGGTCTCGTTGTTGAGCAGCTTGCCTAATAGATTGGCAATTTCGCCTTCGCCGCAGCACGGGTCGAGTAGTCGCCCGCGTGTTCCCTCTGAGGGCGGGATAAACCAGGAAGCCGTAGCTTCCGCCATGTGCTGCGGGTATGGGTAATACCCGCCTTTTTCGATGCCTGCAAGTCTCATGTCTGTATCCTCCGTGTGAATTACTCCCAGGAGGACTCAACGCCCCGAAGGGCGCGATGTCCCCGCGGGGAAATAGATACGCATACTTGTGCGAACTATGGTACCGTTCTAAAATTAGATTGAAATCACCTCCTTTTTTATGGTTATCAGATATCTGCCAACGTTCTATCATCCACACTTTTAGGTCGCATTAGCATGGATAAAATTACCAGGGCTCAATCATTCAATGGAGCTAGAAGATACCCTGTTATATAATTGATCTATGGCTACATCAATTTTGGCCACGAAACTATATATTCCCGCACCTCGGGCTAAAATTGTCCTGCGCCCGCGCCTAATTGAGCGGTTAACCGAGGGTTTGGCGATGGGTTGCAAACTGACGCTCGTCTCCGCTTCCGCCGGCTTTGGCAAGACCACACTGGTCAGCGAATGGATTGCCAGTTGTGGGAGGCCGGTTGCATGGTTGTCGCTAGATGAAGGGGACGACGATCCGGTGCGTTTCGTCTCTTACCTGGTAGCGGCATTACGGACTATCGAGGCGGGAATTGGCGAGGGCTTGGTGGCTGTGCTCCAATCCCCTCAACCACCGACAACCGAATCGATTCTGACAACCCTGATCAATGAAATCACTACCATCCCCGACAACTTCATCTTTGTCCTTGACGACTACCACGTGATTGATTCCAAACAAGTAGACAACGCACTCACATTTCTGATCGAGCACCTGCCACCGCAGATGCACTTGGTCATCGCCACACGAGAGGATCCTAAGCTCCCCCTGTCCCGGTTACGCGTCCGGAACCAATTGACCGAACTGCGCGCCACTGACCTGCGCTTCACCCCCGCCGAAGCTGCCGGATTTCTTAACCAGGTAATGGGTCTGGACCTCTCGGCGGAAGACATCGCCGCTCTGGAAACCCGCACCGAAGGCTGGATTGCTGGCCTGCAGTTGGCCGCGATCTCAATGCAGGGACATTCAGACACTACCAGTTTCATCAAATCGTTCACCGGCAGCCACTATTTTGTGCTGGACTATTTGGTGGAAGAAGTCCTGCAGCAGCAGTCCGACAGCATCCAGATTTTTCTGCTGCGCACTTCAATCCTTGACCGTCTGTGCGGCCCGCTGTGTGATGCTGTTTTAGGTTCTCCTTCTGCTTCCGGGCAGGAAACGGTCTCCTCACAGGAGACTCTGGAATATCTTGAACACGCAAACCTGTTCATCGTCCCCCTGGACAACGAGCGGCGCTGGTATCGCTATCACCATCTCTTTGGCGATCTGCTGCGCCAGCGCCTGGGAAAACCCAAAGAATTCACCGAATTCAACCTGCGCGCCAGCCAGTGGTATGAAGAGAACGGCGACCTGGGCGCGGCGTTTCACCACGCCATCGCAGCCGGGGATTTTGTCCGGGCGGCGGGGTTGGCTGAAGCGGCCTGGCAGGGCATGAATGAAAGTTTCCAGTCTGCCACCTGGCTTGGCTGGGTGAAGAAGCTGCCAGACAAGCTGATCCGCACCAGGCCTGTGCTCTGTACCCAGATTGCCTAGGCATTTACGGATACCGGCGAGCTGGAGGCCAGCGAGTTGCGCCTGCAAGACGCTGAACGATGCCTGGATGGTTCGGACGTAGCGAACGAAGCGCTTAAGCCCCTACCAGCGACGATCGCTTTGACCCGAGCCTACAACGCCCAGGTTCAGGGCGATTCCGCCGCAACGGTGAAATACGCCGAGCTGGCGCTCCAACTCATCCCCGAAGATGACTTTGACCGGCGCTCCCGGGCCACCACCATATTGGAGGTCATCCACTGGGCCAGCGGTAACCTGGAGTCGGCCATCCGGGGGATTGGTGATTCGATGGAGAGATTGACCCAGATGGGTAATCACGTCATGGTGGTTGCCAGCGTCTTTGCTGTAGCCGACCTGCTGGTGGGTCTGGGGAGCCTGAGCGAGGCCGAGCGGACCTATCAGGATGCCTTACAACTGGCTGCCCAACACGGCCCGGAGGCTGAACACATCACTGCCCACCATCATCTCGGCCTTTCCATTATTTACCGTCAACGGGGAGATGAAACCCTCGCCGCTCATCACTTGAAACGAGCCTCTGAATTGGGTCTGCAAACCACCCTGGTGGATTGGCTGTACCGCTGGCATGTGGTCCAGGCCCAACTGAAAGAGGCCGCAGGCGATCTGGAAACCGCCCTGGCTCTGCTCGACGAGGCCAAACGGGTCTATATCCAAACCCTCGTGCCTGACCTGCGCCCTATTGCGGCCCTGAAAGCACGCATCTATCTCAAACAGGGGCGGCCCGATAAAGCCCGGGCGTGGGCGACAGAACGCGGGCTTTCGCTGGCAGATGAAGTCAGCTACTTGCATGAGTTCGAGCACCTCACCCTGGCCCGGCTGGAAATCGCTAACCCGCTGGTCAACGCCCTGCTCGCACGCCTGTTGCAAGCCGCCGAAGCGCAAAAACGCCGGGGCAGCGCGCTCGACATCCTGCTCGTGCAGGCGCTGGCCCACGAGGCGCAGGGCAATCGCCCCCAGGCTCTCGCCGCGCTGGAACGCGCCCTGGCCCTGGCCGAGCCGGAAGGCTATGTTCGCATCTTTGTGGATGAAGGCGAAGCGATGCGATTATTGATTGAAAAACAATTGCGCAATCGAGACTATCCGCTGAGCGATTATGTGGACAAACTCCTGGCAGCCTTTACACAACCGGTGGCTACGCCAAAATCAGCAATCATCCATCAAAAATCAGACATGATAGAGCCTTTGAGTGAACGCGAATTAGAAGTGCTCAAGTTGCTCCGAAGCGAATTAAGCGGCCCAGAAATTGCCGGTCAATTGATCGTCTCGCTCAACACTCTGCGCACCCATACCAATAACATTTACAACAAGCTAGGAGTGAACAACCGTCGGGCGGCCGTCCACCGGGCGGAGGAACTCGATTTGTTATAGCGGATACGCAATCATCAACTCTGACCCTGGCAGGTGATTCGAACTACCTGCCAGGTTTTTTTATTTCCATCACAACTTCCCTATAAAAAAATCAACACATCAATCAACATATGTAGTGATGACGCCTCACTACATCGGGCGGTATCCTTTGGGCAGATAAACAACGAAAGGAAAAATACCCTACACATGATGAGTGACAAACAAACATACGATGAAAAACATAACCAACCACAGCGCTACGAGATCCGCGTCAAGGGACACCTGGATGACCGGTGGGCTGAATGGTTTGAGGGCCTGACCATCACGCTGGAAGAGAACGGCGACACGTTTTTAACCGGTCCGGTGGTCGATCAGGCCGCGTTGCATGGCTTGCTCAAAAAAGTGCGTGATTTGGGGATCCCGCTGCTTTCAGTAAATCTCGTTCAATCTCAACCCAAAAAGGAGTAGAAAAAAATGAAAGCGATTGTATACACAAAGTACGGCTCGGCCGATGTCCTGCATCTCCAGGAGGTGGAAAAGCCCACCCCAAAAGATAATGAAGTGCTGATCAAAGTTCATGCCTCATCTGTCACTGCTGGAGACTGCAACGCACGCGGTTTTGTCTTTGTCCCGCCTGGCTTTGGTTTCCTGTCACGCGTAATGTTTGGCCTTCGGAAACCCAAGCAACCTATCCTCGGAACGGAATTGTCGGGCGAAATTGCCCAAGTTGGCAAGGATGTCATACTGTTCAAGCTGGGTGATCAGATCTTTGGCATAAGTGAAAAATTTGGCGCGTACGCCGAATACACCTGCATGGCTGAAGACGCCACCCTGGTCATGAAACCAGCTAATTTAACCTGCGCAGAAGCAGCTGCAATTCCATTTGGTGCCAACACCGCACTCTATTTTTTGAGAGATAAGGCAAAACTTCAATCCGGGCAGAAGGTTCTCATAATTGGCGCATCGGGCTGCACCGGTGTGTATGCCATCCAGCTCGCCAAATACTTCGGGGCTGAAGTTACTGGCGTGTGCAGTACGAGGAACCTGGAAATGGTACTTTCACTTGGGGCAGACCATGCCATCGATTACACGAAAGAAGATTTCACCCAGAACGGCGAGATATATGATGTTATTTTTGATATGGTCCCAGGCAAGTCTTCGTTTTCACGCTACAAATCCTCCCTTAAACCCAACGGGCTATATCTAGCCGGGGCAGGTGGTTTGGAGTCAATTGCTCAAATGGTCTGGACTACGCTGACCGGCGGCAAGAAAGTGATCGCTGGGATGGCACCCGACCGTGTAGAAGACTTGGTTTTCCTCAAAGAGCTGCTTGAGACTGGGAAACTCAAACCGGTGATTGACCGGCGCTATCCCCTGGAGCAGACCGCCGAGGCGCACCGTTACGCGGACACGGGACATAAACGCGGCAGTGTGGTCATCACGATCGCGGAACAGGAGGGCTCATCTCATGGATAAAAAAATTATGCTATCCGCAACCTGGGCGGTCGTCACGCTAATTTATCTGTATGGTGATGTCTTACGCATCTACTATGGTGGCGACAAGGCAAAAATGTTGGCTGGCATGAATTTAAACCAGTTCGTTTGGCTGGGAATCGCGGTTTTGATGTTGACGCCCATCCTGATGGTTTTCCTGACCCTAGTATTGCCGCAACCGGCGAGTCGCTGGGCGAATATCATCGTGGCCGCCTTCTTTTTCCTGTTCAACCTGGTTGGCTTGCCCACCTATCCACCGTTATTTGACAAATTCCTGCTGGCGGTCAGCATAGGGTTCAATGTGGTCACGATCTGGTATGCGTGGAATTGGAGCTAACATCGTGGATTCTGCTAAGCAGTATGGCTGACTACCCTACGCAGGGATTGATTCTTCAAAATTTAGAACAACAGAAGGATGGAAAGAATGAAAAGGATCTTTATAATCACAATTGTATTGATGGCGATAACAGCCTGCACAGGACTCCAGTTCGAGACAGCTGAACCGACTGCTACGATCATACCTCCGTTGAATATGCCAAATCCTGCCTCGGTCTATTGCGAGAAGAACGGTTACACGTTAGAAATTCGCACTGCCGCTAATGACAGCCAAAGCGGAGTATGTGTTTTTCCAGATGGCAGCACCTGTGACGAGTGGGCTTATTACCGGGGAGAGTGTGGTCCCGCAGCACAAAAAAGCCCGACACCCACCATGATCGTTGAGGCAACCACAGATGCGAGTGGTGGTGGCCCAGGAGGAAGTAATAACTCCGGAGGAAATGCATCGGGCGGTTACATGCCGCCAGGCACGTCAGAAGCCATAGCAGACTGGTGGGGGGTCATCGAGAGTACAGATCCCGGCGCACAGTACGATGACTACTTCGAGCGGCAGGACTTAGGGCAAATTATCTACTTTGGTATCGATTCAGTGGACCCGGCTGTACAAGCGCAGATCAAGGAACTGCATGACAGTGGCAAGATCGTCCATCTCTATGGCACGTTATTTAGTAATGCACCTGACTACAATGGCTCGCAGATCCAGGTGGACTGCATCGAGATTGAAGCGTAACTTTACACTTGATTGAAGGAGAGGCGACGGTAAAATGCCTCTCCTTCAATTAGTGAGTTATTGGCTATAAGGTATTTTGATATTTTCCTCCTTTAAGTACTTAGATATTAATTCAGCCCAGACAGATTGGGCAAGTTGCACCGAAAAACATAACAGACTGTCTCCACCAGTGGCCAACTTGGTGATCAGACCTTTCTCGAATCCAGCTTCCCATAGAATCTCTGACCATCTGTCTATTATCGGGATCGGTAAAGCTTCCGAAAGCCGGGATGGCAGCATCTGGTAGGCGTATTCCTCGGGATTCTCACCTTCTGCCAAGTCACTCTCAAACACCAGAATGTAAACTGTATCCTCCCCCGGCTGCCACTTACCCGGCAACGCGGGATCGGCGATCAGTGTCGCGTGGTACGCGCCGTAGTCTGGCAAATGCTGCCAGGTCTGGGTGTAGTGGGTTGGCAACGGGTAGATCGGCCTGCCTTGCAGGAAGAGCTTCTTGCGCTGCCTGGCCTGGATCGTGGCCCGGATCGACTCGAGCACCGTCTTGTGCCCAACCATGCCCAGGTAAATCAGGTTACCGGCTTCATCGTGGGCATAGCCGGTCACGTAAGCTGAACCGTGTTCATTGCGGATTTGCGGGACGCCATCCGGCCACAACCGTTCAACTTCGCCGCTGACCCACTCCAGTCGCCAGGCCACGAAGGGCTGGCAGCTTTGAGCCAGGGCTGCGTTGACCTGCTGGAGCAGGTTGTAGGGGCTATCGCCCACCGGAACGTCGCGCAGGACGATCTCTCGATCCTTGGTCTTGACCGTCGCCAGACGGCGCGCCCGGTCGATCACAGCGGTCACGGGTTGGATAGGTGTTTGCAGCTCATAGCGTTCCCAGCTAAGAGGAACCTGCCCATTGTGCGGGGTGAAGAGATAGGCGCTCAGCTCGTACTCGTACTTGAAGCGCCCCCAATCACACTCGTAGTCATAGGGGTAACTGCCGCGCCGCAGACCAGGGACATCATGGATGTACGGCAAGGGCAATCCCTGACCGTTGTATGGCTTTACGCCAGAGACCAGAATGTGGCCTTGTCTTTGCCGGTTGGCTGCTTTGATGGCGCGGTCTCGGAAGTAGGTGTTCTCGAAGGGGGCAGGCAGGCCTGATGTCTTTCCAGTCATGGCTGCCTCCCTAAAAGTCCTCAGGGAAACCAATCGTGATGACCGGCTCGCCCTGATCGCCAGGACCGACCACCATCCACAACGAGAGCGTGCTGCGGTGGGTGTGGTCTGGAGGAGCCTCGTCAGCTTCGAACAGATTGACCTCGAAACTGCATCGATCGTGTGTACCTGCCTGACGAGTGGCGAAGGATGCCAGGAAAACCACATCCCACAACCGGCCTTCGTAGCTCTGACCCAACGCTTTCTCTCGCTCATTCGGAGTGATGCGGGCATGCAAGTCGGCAGTGATGGCGGTTGGATAGCGAAAGCCGGCTTCGGAAGCCATCTGAGAGACATCCACCAGCACGCCATCTTCCAGCGCCTGGGAGCGAGTGTAGGCGTAGATCAAATCGTCATCTTCCTGGATGGAATATCTGGCTAATCGCAGGCGATAACCAGGTCTCATCTCAGAAACGCGGCCGTCAAAACCGAGTCCACGCTCTTTGAGAGAAACGAAGCGACCTCGACCGATGACCAGGTGATCCAGTGTGTCGATGTCAAGCAGCTTGCCCGCCTGGACAACTGCCCGGGTTACTGCAACATCGTCTGGGCTGGGCGTCGGGTCGCCGGACGGGTGATTATGCACCAGGATGATCGCCGCCGACATGCGCTGGATGGCAGGCTTGAACAGCTCTGCCACCCGCACCTGAGCGGAGTTCAGGCTGCCGTGGTAGATCTCCACGATGTCGATCACCCGGTTGCGCGTGTCCAGCAGGATCACCCGCAGGTGCTCCTGTTCCAGGGCGCTCATCTCGTGCTGCAGCATGCCAGCTGCATCGGCCGGGCTGTGGATCGTCGGGCGGTCTTCTTCGGTGTTCAGCATCAGGCGAAGCCCCAGCTCTACGGCTGCTCTGATGCGGGCGGCGTTCTGCTGCCCGATGCCGGGGATATCGGCGATCTCATGCGCCGGAGCGCGGCGTAGATCAGACAGCCGGCCGTTGAAGTGCGCCAGCAGGGCGTCGGCAGTCTCGATGGGCTGCGGACCGCCGAGAAGGGCAGCCAGCAGCTCTATGATCGTGCAGGCATCGGCGCGAGCGCTGACCCGTTCGACCGGGCGCTCCCGCAAGGGGAGCAGCTTGTGTTTGGGGGTGTATTTCGTGTTGCCGGGCTTATCCGGCAGTAACAGCATCTGGCACATGTTTTCCTCCGTGTAAAGAAATCGCCCGCTCTGGAAGATTCCAGAACGGGCGGCGTGTATGTTAATTGGGACGGGATTACCGCCAGGTTTGTTCGATGACGGGTAGCCGGGCGGGCAGGAACGGTTCGGTTGTACGTACCAGGCCGCGCAGCTGGTTGATGGCTGTCTGCGGCGCGATGCGACCGGCGACCAGCAGGTAGACGATCTTGGAAACAGGCTCCTGGTTCTGTTTCTCGGGCGGCACCGCCTTTGCCAGGTGCGCCAGCCCATCGCGCACGCAGGCCAGGTTTTCGTCAATCGACCTATTTAACGGTCGCAGCGGGGCAATGGCATCGCCCAGGCGCACGCAGCGCGGGTTGTGTCCGCAGGCCAGGCGCATGTAGTAGACATGATCGGCGTAGGCCTCCAGCGGGGAATGGTCAATAATCAGGAACATACCGCCCTGATCTGGCGACTCGCATTCCCAGCAGCGGAACGGCTCGCCGATCTGCACCGGCGCAGGATCGAATTCCATGTGTGTCAACGTGTGTACTTGCATTATTTCCTCCGTTAAATAAATCAGCGGCCAGCTGCACTTTCGTGTTCGCTGACCGCTGCTTGCTGGCGGCGAAGCGCCTCTTTAATGCGTTCGGCTTTGGCCTCCAGGAAGTGTCGAAGACCTCCTATCGTACAGCGCCAGCCGAGCTCTTTGGTGTACTTGCCGTCCCACTTGCGATCGCGGACTACCTCAGCGCCGCAGATTGGGCAGGGCGGCATGGGATCGGGAGCGCGCTGACCGCCGTTGCGCAGGTACTCCGCCACGGCTTCGATAGCCGGGCAGGTTTCCTTCAACGGACACGAGCAGCTCCGCTGCTTGTTGACGGTGTGAAAACGGGGTTGGGTTGAGGGTCCGAAATCGACCAGGTAGGTGTACCCAATCACGCGGATGCGGGTGGGCCTGCCTGCCAGATCGATCTCCGCCTCCTGGGTAAGGGTATCTTGCATGCTATTCACCTCCAGAACGTGTGGGAATTGATATGCCAACGGTGAGAACCGACTAAAAGGGAATATCCATTTCCTCTATTGACTCGTCATCCAGCTCTGGGCTATCTTTTCTGGGATTACAGAACTTACACGGCTCTTCATCGTACGAACAGCCATCCCAAGGATAGACCCGGACGACCACGTAACCTTCGCCGTTACAATTTGGGCAAGGCTGATCTGCAGGCGTCGAGTCATCGCTAGAGAGGGTTTTCCACCAGCCGGTTTCGTAGGGGTCGAACAGGTCGGAGCCGGGACCGTCGTCCAAGACGTACTCGTCAGTCATGGCTGCACCTCCACGCCCCGCTTGCGCAGCCAGCTGGCGATGGTATCCGAGTCGATCTCGAACCTGCTACCATACTCCCACCTGGCGACGAACTCACGCTTGAAATCCTGGTGGTGTGGGTAAACCTTGAATCGCCCGTGATAGATCTGCTTCTCAGTTGGTCGCTCGCCCAGCACATCGCACAGAATGCTCAGCGACAGGTCTGCCGGTCCGGAGCCGCCGTAACCCCAACCAAACCCGGTTGGGCTATGCAGCACCACGTGTCGTAATGGCCGCGCCTTGCCGGAGGCCAGGATGACTTTGACTGCACCGCCCGGCTCGCCGCGGTAAACCTTCTTGACCATGTTTACCTCCGTGTGGGGAATTCAGGAGATTGCCCCAGGCGAACCCAGGGCAATCTCGTGTGGATCAGAACGGAATGTCACCGTGCTGGGGTGCAGCCGAGCCATTTCCGGCAGGTTCGGGTTCGTTTTCGCCTTCACGTCCCGACAGGAAGCGTACCGTGCTGGCGCTCACTTCGAAGGATGAGGCGGGCGAGCCATCCTGGCGGGTATAGAGCCGCGGGCCGCCTGTTTCGGGGTCGCACACCAGCCGGCCTTCCACCAGCACCAGGCTGCCTTTATGCAAGTACTGGTTGCAGTTCTCAGCGGTCTTGCCCCAGGCCGAAACACGGAACCAGGTGGTTTCCTTCACCACCTGACCGCTCGAGTCGGTGTACTGGCGGTTGGAAGCCAGGTTGAAGTTGGTCACAGCCTGCCCGGCAGGGGTGTAGCGCATCTCCGGGTCGCGGCCGAGATGACCGGCGATGATGATCGTTTGGAATGACATGGGATATTCCTCCGTTTCTCAAATATGGGATTACTTCTTGCCATTGCGGCTGGCGACCCAAGCGCGCAGCACTTCGCGCGAGGCGGGAGCCAGCTCCTGATGGGCGGACTTGAAGGCATTGAAAGCCTCCAATTCCGCAGCGTTGCCTGTGTCCACCGCTACGCCATCCCTGTATTGCAGCGCCTCCGCCTGGGATGCGGGTGGGTTGGGTGGCGCAGGCGGGTTTGGCGAGGCCGATTGCCCGGTCGATTTTTCGGATTGACCGTTGCCGTTCGATCCATGACCATTCGAAGCGCCGTTCTCCAGCCCGGCAGTCCTGGCGATCTCCTTGTCATACAGGCTATTACCAAACTGTTCACCTAGTTGGCGGAAGCAGCGCTTCAAACAGTCGGTGACCGGGTCGGCAATGGCCATATCCAGGGCTTCGGGGGTATCGCCGTTGAAGATGCAGCGCCCGGTGTCGGCGTGGTTGTAGGCTTTGCCATCCAATTCGACCGTGATCCGGCCAGTGATGTAAGCGATGCCGGCGATCTCCGTGGTTGGTTTGCCATCTTCGCCCAAAACCGGCACCTTCTTCCTGGCACGCTGATCGTAAAAGGTGATCACCTTATCCCAGCGCATAATGTGCGGCTCGCCGAGCAGGTCGAACGACCAGCGAAAAAGGAACAGGTCGTTGGCGGCTTCGATTACATCGTAGCCTTCCAGGTAAGGTACTGTACCTTGGCCGGGAGCCTGGCGGCGCTTGACTCTGTTCATATCAAGAGGCTGCTTAAGTCGCCACAGGATCTGCTCGCTGGACGGGTCGAGCGTGGGTGGATCGGGTGTTGGCATGGATTGGGTCATATGTTCCTCCGTGTGAGTGGTTGAAAACTGTGGATACGTGTATTGGGTTACCAGCCCAGATTCGGCGATCTTCTCAGTCTCGGTGAGGCGGACCGCTTCGATGTGCTTGCAGCGCAAACCAAAACGCTGGCAACGGCCGCTGAAATCCGGGCAGGTGCAGGTCCAGGCGTTACCATCCAGCGAGACAGTGTAGCGGCTGCTCTTGCTGGCAACCATCCAGGTACAGTCAGTCAAGACCATCACTTGCATATCGCCATTCATCAGGGCAGCCTGCGCCCGGGCTAGACGCTCGTGTTGGAGCTGGTTCTCCAGAATGGGGGATGCGGTAGTCATCGTGTGTGCAATTCGCTCCTTTCGTGTCAAGGGACAAAGGTATGGGGATTGGTTTCCGACGTTGGTTGGAAAATTTCGAATGAATTTCCAACCGATGATTGCTTCCCTGAGTTCCTCGCTTCAGGGCACGTCAGGGCAGCAAACCTTGACTGCCAGTCAGTGTCACAGCCGACAAAGTTTGCTGCTCTGGATCGGTGAGAGGCTGCCCGGCTGGCGCGAAACCAACCAGGCAGCCAATACAATCGGTATTTGGCATCTTATGAGCCTGGTCTTTGCGGACGACTTAAGCATGAGTAGCATGCACGGCGCTTCTCACGACCCGCCCCCGGAGTAAGGGGCAGCGGCTACCGCCTGCCAGGGCAGAACGTTTACGCAAAGAGGCTGTTTGTAAAGGTGCAAGCTGCTCGTTAAAGCAGCAAGGCTGGCGCACAACCCTCCTGGGGGAAGCACACCAGCCTACGTATAAGTCACAGAACTATTCGGTTGTTCTCCGATATCCCCCTATGAGATAAATCGGATGATTGCGAATCGCCGCTTGGTTAGATATCAGCTAATCAGTCAAACGGGTCACCTTTTGGATCCATTGCGCTGGCTCATGATGCGCCGGGCGATCACTTCGGTGGTGCCGCGCGGGGCGCGCAGCTCGTTCGGATCCAGGCTTACCGGAACCAGCAGCTCCGCGCCGCGGGCATCCTTCAAGAAGTCCGCCAGGCTCTCTTCGTAGTCCCGGCTCTGCAGGAAACCGTGCACCCGCACGTGGATGCCTTTCTCGATCACCACCGGCGCGCCCAGGTTGCCTTTCAGCACGCGGATGGTGACGAAATCGGCTGCCTCCTGGACATCGTTGAGTGACTTGGAGGGTAGGTCTGGGTCACGATAGCAGGCGATGCGGAAGAGCAGGTCTTCGGCATACTTCCAGGTCTTTACGACAATCCCTTCGAGAACGACTTCGTTGATCATGGTAGCCTCCTAGAATAGGGTTAAACAAAAACGGCCGGACACTGCTCCAGTGGGAGTGTCCGTCCGACGTGTGAGAAACCGAATTATTTTGATGTGCTTATTAGTATACACTATTTTCTGGATTTGTCAACCATATTCGATGTTATTCTGTTGTTGTTCAGCGATATTGACACCATATTCGATGTTATTCTTAAGTTACCATAGATCATTTACTCCTGGTATAACCGATTGATCTGCCACACACTCGGGTTCATCACCTGGGTGGCTTCTTTCTGCATCAGAAGCTTGTCTTTGGTCCGTTATATCGCTTCTAATCGTGTGATTTCTCGGTTGCTCATTGTGGTCTTTTGTTTATTTCGTATCCCTTAAAAGGAGACTTTGTAACTTTGCGAAAAGAACCCTCTATACTTCGCGCTATCATCGTGAAATAAACCCCTGTACATATCTGGAGCTTCATGATACACTACTACCCATATACGTGGGGGTAGCAACTATGTGCGAACCCATATGTGGCGGCTACAAATGTTCTACTATTACTAAAACACTTTATGAGAGATAAGTCGTGCATAATTTAGGTACCCATTTTACAGAACTGCTAAATAATATCCGTCCTCCGGTGCATCGTCGTGAGGCAGCTCATGATCTTCCCCCAAAAGTCAGGAATTTTATCGCACATCACGTTGAATTTGAGACCTTATATCCACATACTCGCCTTGCTGGTTCCTATGCTCAGGCTACGTGCGTCGGAGATGTAAAGGACGTCGATTTCTTGGTTCGCGTGCCGGGTGACCCTGAAGAAAATGAGCCTGAAGCCAAACAGTTAGTGCAGGACCTGAAAAATGTCCTGGATGAACTTCCGGAATACCTGGGTTATAACGGTGAGGCGGCGATAGATATTGAACGGGCGCGAAGGTCTGTGCATGTTTACTTCGAGCAGGAAGATTTTCACCTAGACGTGGTGCCTTGCATCGCGCCCGATGGATTCGATGAAGTTCTTTACGTCCCCGACCGGGGTTTTAATGAATGGATCCCATCCCACCCAATTGGATACATCAATTTGCTCAGGGAACTGGATGAAAAGTATCACCAAAAGGTTCGCCCTTTGATCAAGCTACTCAAGCACTTCCGCAACTACCACATGAAGACGCGCCGCCCCAAGAGTTACTGGTTAGGCGCATTAGTCATTCACCACATTCGAAAGGCTAATGGACTGGATACCACAATATCCCTTGCGGAATTATTCCACAGCATTTGCGATGCCGTGTATCTTCAGTATGATCACCTGTTGCACACGAGCGAGACCGCTACACCAAATATCCCAGACCCGCTCCTTGACCATAACATCTCCTGGAACTGGGAACGGAGCCATTTCGAGACATTTATGCGCCGGCTCGACGATGGAAGAAAATGGTCACAGCGAGCACTGGAGTGTGATGATCGGGAAAAGGCTATCGAATGGTGGCAGAAAATCTTCGGCGATGAGTATTTTCCTTCCTCCGCCGAGAACACCGCTTCTCAGCTGGCCAAATCCCTCAGCCCCGGAAGCTCATCTGTGACGCCAACCGGCCTCATCATTCCGAGTAACCAGGCGACCACGCGCGACACATCTATTCGCAACACAACATTTCACGGGGATTTCGATGCATAAATTCCGGGTAGAAGCGCATCCACTCAACCTGGGAATCCAGGATGCCCACATCAGGCGACGCTTCCCCGGGTTCAAGAAGTCTTCACTTGCAGGTGTGGGGATATGGACAGGCCAAATTCAACCTCAGCCGGTTTCTCCCGCTTACACGATCAAAATCGTTTACCATCTCAAATCATCTCCGAGAGTATACGTGATCAAACCACAGTAAGCACGAGGCGCGCCACATCTGTACAAAGGGCGCATTCTGTGTCTATACTGGTCACCGGAATGGGAGTGGAGTCCGGATTGTTTGCTTGCCGAGACAATCATCCCTTGGACTGCTTCCTGGTTGTTCTTTTATGAATTGTGGTTGGATACCGGGGAATGGTTGGGACCATCATCGCATCAAACACCCGGTTTGCCAAACTAACCTTCATTCGGGAAGCCATAGATATTTGGTATGAGTAATGCCCACTCGATTAGAAACGAACTTCGCCAGACCCACGAACAGCAACGAGTTTGAGCGCATGCTGCGGGATATATGCCGTGAAATTTGGGGCGATCCTAATACAGACTTACGCGGACGTAGCGGTCAGAAACAGTTCGGGGTTGATGTCTATGGACAGCCGGTAGATGCTGATGGAATGTATCGCGGTGTACAATGCAAGCTCCGAAGCACCAACGCCCGGTTGACCGAGGAAGAAATCGAGACCGAGATCGATGAGGCGAAACGATTTCCTCATCCGCTTGATACGCTGATCATCGCCACAGATACTCCTCGGGATACTGATGTGCAGGATATCATCCACACCATCAGTGAACGAGAGCAAAAAAATGGTGGTTTCAAGCTGGAGATCTGGTTCTGGGATGAAATTACTGAGCGAATTGCTACCTACCCCGCCATGATGGTCAAATACTATTCGGATCAATACGCAAACTTAACCACATTGCCAATGGCGCGGGCGTTGGTAGATATACCCATCAATCTCTTAGTCCATCGGTATACACAGATTGAGTCACGATCGAAGCTTGGTGAAGCACTCCAACTACGGGGAGTGCGGCTGCTCTCCTCAATAGATCTATCTTCAGCAGGTCTGATTGGTGAGTATCCTCCTGACGGTGTACTATTTGAATATGATTTAGATACCTCGTCCGAGCTGGTAAAGCTTGCTGGTCAGGTTGTTGGATACCTTGAACGTGAACATCCGCTCTTTGTTGCGATGCCGAAGAGATTTCGGGATGAATTTTATGCCACACTCCAATCCTTATCCACCATTCTCAGAAAAATCACCTTTATCGATCTGGATGAGCCGGTCAATCTCTGTGCGAAAAACATATTCGGACGAATATTTGATTACGGCTATCGCCGGAGAGGCGCATTATCAACGATCAACCTGACAGTACGAAGCACACCGGTGCAAGCTAGCTCGGCTTTATTGGATGTTGATTGGGGATCTCAACTAACGACCAGTCATTTCCCATCCCCCTCACAGTGGCAGGAAACACTTCAACTAGCGCTCGATGATGTTGCTCAGAAAATCCTCTATCAGGGGGATGTTACTCGGATCCAACTTCAACCAGTCCTACCACTACCGGCTGCGCTTGCCTGGGGATTTGCACTCAATTTACGAGTTGCGCGCTTAGGAGTGTGGGCGCGCCGCCTTGGGGAGAGTGATTTCAAGCGCCAACTTTGGCTCTCGGATGGAGCGCCAAAAAATATCCCGGTTCCTATCAATTGGATCGCACCCGTGACTGAAGGAAGAAAATTCGCGATTGTTGAACTGGCGACGGGGTTTGATATTCATCCTGCCGTCGAGGAGTTTATTCACCTGAATAATATCCAATTCGATGCCTGGCTTCAGATTGGGAGAAGTAAAACTCCCGATCAATACCAAAACATCGATGAAGGCAGGGCACTTGCGTATGCAAATGTTGTTGGCCGGGAGATGCGAGAGATTGTTCAGTCAGGGATAACCGACCTTCACCTATTCTTACATATGCCTGCTGCGCTGGCTGTACTCATCGGACAAAGATTTCACGCCTGCGGTAGGATACACCTGTATTGGTTTGAGAACCCCTCCTATCGATATGCGTTGACACTTTTTTGATCCATGTATCCTGAGTCCAAGTACCAGAGTAATAGACAAAACGTCTGTAAAGTGCAGGTATTTACCAAAAAGTAATTTGCTCGCTGGTTGCACAAATTTTATACTAAGAATGTTAAAAGCCTCAGAATTCATTGATACAATTCGCAAACCGATTATCGGGTAAAGGCTCTTATTTCAGCAAATCCGTTTTCGGTAACAATTACATCCGGCACCACGCTCGGAAACAGCCTGTCCAAATTCGCTGATACCTGCACCAGTACCGTATCTTCTCCGGAATCGACCGTTATACCAGTTACCACCGCATGTACCCCGTACTGCGAAAGGTAACCATTATTCATGCTGGCAAATGTCTGGGCATTAGCCCAAGTGCGACTGGTGGGCTGTAGATCCCCCGTCTTCTGAAACACTCGCTGGCTGATCTCGGCGGCAGCCGCCAGGGCGGCGGCATCGGCTGCCTTGGCGATCTCCGCCCTGGCGTAGTAGTAACGACCCAGCTCAATTCCTAAAGCCATTATTGGGATCAGGATAAAGCCAAAGAACACAGTCCAGAAGGTCAACGAGTAGGCGCGTTTGTCCTTTAAAAGCATGAGCTTCATCACCATCCCTCCTGCCTGAATGTCGCCTCCGCCGAAACTGGGAAGCTGCCGGGTAAACCTGGAACCAGGCTGCCCAGAAAGCTGGGGATTGTACCTGAAACACGCACGCTCAGGATGCTCCCGGCCACCCCGCCCGGAGAAAGGATGGCAACGCGGGGTTCTTTGACAATTGGGTCGCTGTCAATGGCGCTGCTGGCTGCGCTGGCGGCATAGCAGGCGCCGCACTGCTGCGCCACGCTGCCCATGCGCGCTCCATGCCGGGCGGCAGCCTGTACTGCCTGCTGTCCATAAACCACCATTCCCAGGTTGACCGTCGCCAGCATGACCAAGATGGCGATCGGAAAGGTGATGGCAGCCTCCAATGTCTCAATCGCACGTTTAGAGAATAGAAATCGCATTTTCGACCTCCTGAAAATCAATAAGGCGCTGGCAAGGGCAGAAACATCAACCTGCCCCTGCCAGCAGTTTGTTCATAACCGTCCAGCGACATCCTGGACCACCTGGGCGATGCGGGCGCCGAGGAGCTGGTAAGCTCCGTACGCCACCAGCACAACCACGGCGATAATCACTGCCACTTCTGAAGTTTCAATGGCTGCTCGATCCCGTAAGAAACGCATGGCTTTTCGACCTCCTTTCGTTGAGATTAGCTACTGGCGAAACCGCTCATCCACAGCCAGGCGACTGTCCCGAGTGTAATTGCGACCGTATAGGGGATGGTTTTCCGCCTGGTAATCAACCCAACCAGGCCCTGGACGCCTCCCACCAGAACGATGGGAATAAACAACAATCCATTCGTAAAGAACAGCACCAGGGTAATGATGATCTTTGCGTCTGCGCCGCCGGTTACACCGATTTCCCACAGCGCCCAGACAGCAAAAACTACCAGCATGGCATGCACGATAGCTGGCAACCCGGCTATGGAAAGACTCAGGATCGTCGCGGCACAAGCAATCGGTATGCGCCATTTTGCCTGGGGCAGATCGGATAGTAAAACAAGGAGCGCCACCAGAGCCACAAGCTGCCAGCCGCCCTGGAATAATCGCCAGATTGCAGCCAGGAGCAGAGGCAAGACGGTCAGGAAGGCCGGCACCTGCCGCGAGCGCAAGTCGAATATGACGCATACAGCCAGCCATGCCACCAGAAGCGCCCAAACAATCACCTGGGTTGATGAAGGGGATGGCAACACAACTCCTCCAGATCTTCTGATAATTTTGATGAAAGTGAATAAGTCGTTGTCTTGGGGTCTGTGATTGGCATTGATGGGGTGGGGACAGGAAGTAAAACAGAGTTTAACCGGCCCTGGTTTGGGAAACCCCGATCGCCGTTTTGCGCCTGTTCTTGAGCAGCTGATACAACAGGTTGCAAATCCCTGAGATTTTCAGAGACATGGGTAATAGTTTGAATCTGGAGCCACCAGGGACTCTGGACACCTGTTCTGTTCAGGACAGGGGATAAGACAAACAACAGAAGGAATAATGCCAGGAGCCGCCTCAGCCAACTGCTGGTGAGGGCAAAATAGAGTAATAAACCGGAGACGATCAATCCCAACCCAAGCCACACAATCGTAATGTGACTCGGCCAGGCAGTAAAATGCAAGGAGACGCCGTTATAGGATAAAACAATGACTGCTGCGACCATGGCTGCTCTGACAATGCGCAGATAAGGCCAGACAGGCTCTTTCGTCAACATTAACCGGCTGGCGTGATCCCACCTTCGACCCGCTCGCCGGTGCAGCCGATCAGCCACTTGCGCCAGTGTAAGCCCTGTTTGGAAATTGGTATGTTTCAAAGTGAGCACAAATTCATCCAGGTGGGGGTCGATCCCGCGCAACATCTCCAGGCATTCCCGGGCAGCAAGCCCGCTGCGCCGCTTGTGTAATGCTTCCCGTAGCGCCCGTTGTACTTCCCCGTCTGGCAGGTCCTGAACAGCCCTCGATAGCGCATCGAATAGATCACTATCCGATTCGGTATAAACACGAATGCGGTCCATCAAGACTGTTACCGCCAGAAAATTGATTGTCTTTATCGAAGGCATGAATTCCTCGCTCAGAACCGCGGCAGCCACCAATACCAGGATCAACCACTCCCTGGATATCCAGGTCACCGCCCGGTTTGCGATGAAAATCCCGATGGCTGCAGCAAGGATCTTGAGCAAAATTCCAAACCGATCGTTGGTTTCTCGCAATGCGCTCAACATCAGGACTCTACCTGCCGCCTTACGATGGAACACCCAGGCGCGTATTTGCGCCGCAAGCGCCCACGACTGGTGGAATAGCCAGGCGGCTAAGTAAGCCGCGGCAGTGACGTAGCTGATCAGGGGAAGTAGTCGCAGTTCCATTACCAGACTCCCGGGATCAGCCGGTATCGCACCCGGTTGGCGTAGGTACTGTATGTGTTGATGATGCGCTCTTCCCGAAGAGCGCGGATTACCTGGATTATAATCAGTGCAACCAATAAGGCGCCGGCCAACAGCGGTTGCGGCGAAGACACTACCAGAGCGGAGCGTAAGATCAGCTCTCCCAGGTACATGGGATGACGGATAAAGCCATACGGTCCACGAGTGACCAGTCCGCGGTCGGCAGGTGCGATGCCAAAGCTGCGCCCCAAGGCGAGCAGAGACCAGAGCAGCAATCCGTACCCAAGCAGACCGACGATTAACACTGGCAAAGGCATCCGGACCGGATAGGGAGCAGCCAACGGAAGTGCAGCAGCCAAAATCCCCAGCCATAGACCTCGCTGATCATAGCTACTGGCCGGTTTACGCCAGGCGTAGAGCGCTGCCAGGATGGCTTTGTGAAAAGCAGCGAGCCAAGCGAGGATAGTCGGCTGTTCCCAGGCAGCCAGAGCAGAAACGACTGCAGCAAAGGTGAAGAAAACCAACCCCAATCGGTCTTTCATCCGCTCAATCCTCGTCATGATCTCGCTGGTTTGATGAACTGGATGAGCCACCGAGGTGCAGAATGGCTAGAATCCACCCAAAGGTAAGACCCAAGGCAAAGGTGGAACCTGCAATCGCTACCGCACGCGCTGCGAAATATTCTGTAAACGTCATTGGCAAACCCTCACAATCCTTTACAATGTAGCCAATATCGGCCAGCCGATCAAAGCCAGGATGACGGCGATGAAGGGCAAAAAATAGAAAATCACCATGGGAATGACCAACTCAGCGCCGACACGCTCAGCGCGTTGTTCTGCTCCGGCGGTGTATTCTGCGGCAATGCGATTAGCCATCTGCGCCATCAGCTCCTGCTGGGCGGTGCCCAGGCGGACGAATTCCAACTGCACCGCCAGCCCGATCAAATCAGGCATATTTGATGCCTGGGCTTCTTTCTGTAACTGGGTGAAAATGACGCGTCCCTGAGACATCTGCAGCACGTGGCGCATCCACTGCGCCGCCAGGCTGTCCATCTGTGCGGTGCGCCGCAGAGCTTCTTCTAAAGAGACGCCGGCAGCCATCTGAGCTGCCACGAGCTGGATGAATTCCGGCAGCTGCGCCTGGAAGCGCCGGCGCACCCGGCGAGCGACGCCTCCCAACAGCACCACGGGAACCTGCCATCCCAATAAGGCACCGATTACACTCGGAATTAGTTCATCGTAGAGCAGCAGACCAACCACGAGCGCTCCCAAAGCCAGGGCAACCCTCAGCGAAGTAAACTGGACTTCATCCCAGCCTCGCCACTTGCCGGCAAGCTGGGCAAAATACAGGTCTGCTTTCGTACGCCTGAGAATCGAACCGGGAGCCCAACGCGCCGTGGGGCGATCCAACCAGGAGAGCCACTTCCGCCAGCCGGGCAGCTCGGGATCTGCTGGCTGATCGCTCTCGCGAAGATAGCGCGCCGCTCTACCCGAGGGAAGGCTGGGTACAAACTCGACCCATAAGACGATCAGCAATGATGCCGTCGCGAGTCCAAGCAGATAAATAATCGTCATACAGCCTCCGCTACGATGGAACGAATCAGCAGATAACCCACCACCATCATCCCAACTCCAGCCGAGATCACAGCCTGTACAGGCAGGGAGAGGAGCGATTCCCGGATGAGCGGATCGCGGGTGAGAAACAAGAAGACGATTAGCAAGACGACCGGGATGATGCGAGCTGAGAGAAGCGCATCGCCAGCCTTGGCAACGGCCCGGTTGCGCGCCACCAGGATTTGCTGGATGCGCTGAGAGATCTGCTGCAGGACTTCAGCGTACTTACTCCCACCGGCCTCGCTGTACCCATCGAGCAGGTAGGCGAGGTTGGAGAGCGAGGTAGAAGGTGAACGAGCAGCCAGAGCGCGTAAAGCTTGCTGGCGCTCTTTACTGCGCAACTCTGCGGCGGTCAACATGAGCTCCGCAGTCAACGGGTTTGGACCCTCCACTTCCAGTGACTCGCCGGTCTTCTGCAGAACCTCAGGGACAGAACTTCCCGCTAGCAGACCAGCCGTGATCCTCCCTACTGCAACCGGAAGTAAACGATCTATTTCCCTGCCGCGGCTTTTGACCCGGTCATCCAGCCAGGCGTATGGTAAATATCCTGCGACGCCGCCAATGATCAAGGCTGGCAAACCGGGCAGGAAAGGCAAGGTAATGACCCCTGCAGCCACCGCCACAGCGATGGTGAGCAGTCGGAAGGTGACTGGCTGCATACGCACTCCGGCAGCGAGCAGCTTATACTCCAACGATCCAGGCTTCAACTCACTCAAGGAACGCGCCGTTTCAAGTGAATACAGCTCAGCAATCCGCTGGCTGGCCTCGCCGCGCCGGACGCGACGCGGCGCAAAGAGAACATAAATCAAAAGACCGACCAGAATACCGACCAGGGTAATCATCGTTAATTCACCTCCTACAGACTGGTTTCCGCCAGGATGCGTGGGCGCAAATCCCCGACTTTCGACCAATGCGGCTGGATTTCTGGCGATGGGTCATCCAGGCGATAGACTGGCTCGAAGCGGATATCTCCGTTTTTAAGCTCCTTCACAACATTGGCAATTACGGTCACCCGGCGCACCTCTTCCCGGATGCCAATCTGCACCAGCAGGTCAATCGCCTCAGCGATCAACTGCAAGGCATCCGATGGGCTCACACCAGCATCCGCTCCCAGTACGGTAGTCAGGCGGCGCACAGCTTCGCGTGGATTATCGGCGTGGAAAGTGCAGGCTCCGGAGTGACCGGTCATCATTGCTCGGAACAGGCTCAACCCGGCGTGCCCATCCCGCACCTCGCCCAGGATGAGGTAATCAGGCGACATGCGCAGGGCATCGTCGACACCGTTCGCCAGGGTATAGGGTTCGATCTCGGTGCCAAGCGCAGCCGGGCGGGCTTCGATGGTCTGCACCGTGGGTCGGTCGATCCAGATCTCCTCCGGGTCCTCGATCTTGACGATGCGCCAGGCTGAGGGCAGGAAGTTGCACAACGCTGAAAGCAGGGTGGTCTTGCCGGTGCGCGTCCCACCGGTGATCAGGATGCGGTAGCCCTGCTCGATCGCTGTTTGGAGAAGATTCATCATTTCGGCGCTCATCATCTGGCGATCCAGGATCCACTCCGGCAGGACTGGCTTTTGCTCGAACAAGCGGATGTTGATGCTTGGATTGCGCCCGGGCGGGGCGATGACCGGATGTAGCGCCTTGACTCGCCCGCCGCCGGGATTGTGCGGCGTGGCTAGCAACTTGGCGTTGACCGTGGGATTGGCTTCGTTCAAGCTCTTGTTTTGCGGACCCAGGATACGATCCAGCACCCTGTTGATCTCTCCGGGATCGGGTTTCAGCTCGGGCAGCGTCTCCCAGCGGACGGAGTTCTTCTTCATCACCTGCACCAGCCCGCTGGAGTAGATGCAGATTTCTGACAGGTCGGTTCGAGATTGCGGCAAAAGCAGATCCAGAAAACCCAGACCCATCAAACGCCGGCCCAATTCAGCAGCCAGGGCGCTGTCGGTCTGGTAGCCGGAATAGGCGTTATTACGCCGGAAAGCCACACCAACCAATGCGTTGATGCGCTCCTGAATGCGCTGCCGGTCAGAGTCGGAGGGCGATCGTAAGGTTTCCACCGGGAACTCTCGGTTGATCTGGTCGATCACTTCATTGGCGACCACTTCTCTCAAGGCTTCATCGACCGGGCGGCTGGTACTTTGCCCCAGGTCATACAGGCTTGCCAATCCTTTTCCATTACCGTTCCCATCGTTGAACATAAAAGCTCCTAATCAGTTTTAAACTTCTCATGCCTATCGCCATGAAGTAGAATCCTGTATTGAAAGGCAAAGGATGCGATCATGGCTGGTTTGCTTATTAACTTTCTCTTTACAATCGTACTTCTTGGCCTAGGCTCCTATATGTTCTGGCAGGGGTGGGTTAGAAAAGGGTATCCCTCCAGAAAACCACTCATTATAGGACTGCCAGAATTCCTCGCTATAGGATTGATACGACTCTTCAAAGGTGATCTGGCTGCTGCCAACTTCAAGAATGATCTTCTCCAAGAAAGCAAGTTGAAACGACAGGGTTTTTACTACTACGTGACTGGATGTGTTTTGCTCTCTGGGGGAATTCTAGAAATCATCATCCTAATTATTGCCTCCATTGTTGTCATCAGATCGTTGTAATCATTAGCAAGCCTTTACGTAAACCGAAATTTGGGGATGCGCAGCTTGCTTTTATTACCACGCCCATTTCGGTTATCCAGGATCGATGTGACTGCACCGGGGAAAAGGAACTCTGCCAGGTTATGGATGCCTTTAGCCAGTTCCTCGACCCGCGTGACAGCCGGCACTTGTTGATCCTGCGCGTGGCTGATCGCCGGGGTGTAGGGAATGACGGCAGCAACCGGCGGCGCCCAACCGTAACCATTCGCCAGCTCGTCGTAAAAGCCGCGCACCGAGATCAGCGAATTCTCTGCGACCTGGTTGAGCACCAGGCAGATCGCTTCACGGGGGATGCGGTGCTCTCCGATCAGGCGCTCAAGGATCAAGATCAGGGTGTGGCGGGCAGCGACCATATCTGCCAGCGTGCAGCGGGTGACGATCACCGCCGTGTTGGCGGCGGCTATCCCCTGCATACTCCAGGGCTGTTCGCCCGCCGGAAGGTCGAGCAGCACGGCGGCATAGTTACGCGTCCAGGATGCCATCACCAGGGAGTAGATGCTGTCAGCTTCGGTCTTGTGCGAGATCGAATACTCGGCTGCCTTCTGGTAATCCACAGAATTCTCCGGAGCCAGAAGGACATCCATGCCCTCGCGGGACTGGATCGACGCCCCAAAGCCATCTCCCGGGCGGGCAAAATACTCCATGGCGCTGGGAACGTAACGAATATTGAAGTGAGGGGCAACGGCTGGCGGCAGATCGAAAGACATCAGCAGCGAGCGCACGTTCATGCGCACGCTCAATTCATAAGCCAGGCTTTCGGCGATGGTGGAGCGCCCAGTGCCGCCGGTGGCTGAGACAAACGCCACAACCCGCGTGCCAATTATTACACCGGCAGAGCGCGAGAGATACGCCTGCTGCATCGGCGCGGTCGCAGCTGCCTTAGCGCGTTCGGTGATGACGGCGGCGTAGCCGGCTTGAGCGATCTCGCCCCAATTCACAGGAGCAATATAAACCCCGCGCACGATGGCGGCGTTCTCGAATTGCGCTCGCAACTCCCGGATGGCGGGCGGCAAGATCAGAATGGCAACGCCGCGCCAGACTTGAAGCTCTGCCAGCACCTGGATCAGCGCATCGGGACCGGGGGCAATCTCCACCTGCACCACAACCAGGTCCGGGCGCATCTGGCTCAGGTTTTGTTCGAAGTTGCTCCATTGTGTGGCATAGGTACTGATCACGAAGCGCGCATCTGAGAGAAAGGGCGGCTGCATCTGATAGAAGACCGTCTCATGCCCTGGTCCAGCCAGCATCACGGTAACCTTTTGATCGGCAATCGGCATTTTGTCCATAGCCTTACTTGCCTCCACGATCTTCATTCATGGCATCGTACAGGTCTGCCAGATTGAGGGTCAGGATATCCGGCGCCTGAAAACCTTCGGCTGACTCCAGGGTCAGGTACAGGCTGCCGTACTTGCTCAAGGCGACGATCAGCGTGGTGGGGTTGACCGGCAATCCAGGTACGATCTCGATTGGGGTAGCGGGGACATCCAGGACGATCACGTTACCCTCCTGGGCTGCCGATACGGTACGGGCGCTGGCGAATAGCTGCTCCTGGGTGGAACTGCCAGGCAACTCCTCATAGCGGAACGACTGCGGCACCATCAACACTCTCAAGCCGCTGATGGCGATACGCGCCAGCGGAGCCATCGGCGGGGTTGGGGTCGGAGTGGGTGTGGGGGTTGGGGTGGGTAATCCCGCAACGAGAGATTCTGCAGTTGGCTCCGACAGAAAAGATGAGTTCACCGGTATCGGGGCAGACGCAACGCTTTGCAGCACATCTGGGGAGAGCATTCCAATCAGGGTGACCGTCTGTCCTTCTCGCAGCAGTCCGGCAATTCCGGTAGCCAGATCCACCTTGACAGCTACAGCCAGGTGATCCGCTTGCAGGTTGGCAGGGATGCCTGCCTGGGCTGTTTCACCGAGCGCCGAGGCGACGATGTAATCACCAGACGCACGACCCACCGCAAGCACCTTATCCTGCAGGTCTTCGATCCTCTCAAAGGCGTCTCTCGGCTTAGCTTGCGCCGGGATGGTGCGCAGCTCGAGCAAATCCGCCGTCAGGCGGGTCCCGGGGGCAATGGCGACTTTAGCCACCACGACGGTTGTCGGTCGGATCACGCCGTTGAGAAGCACGATCACCATCAAGCCGATGACCACGGCTAAAATGATTGCAATCCAGGGGGAACGTCTTTTTTCCATTTGAAAAACCTCCTTGTGGTACTTGTTCTAATAAGGACCAAGCCTCGCCAGGATCTCCTGGTCGGATGGCTCGCTGCCGGGCACCATCAAAGGACTCACCAGCATCGGCTCTAACTCAGCCACATCCTCGCTGTAACCCAGCTTGGCGATTGCCATGTGCTTCGGAATCCGCGCCAGGTAACGCTTGTATTCGGTATTGACCACGCCCTTCTCGCTGCGCCCGATGTGCGCCATGATCAGGTCACGATCATGGGGGAATTTTGTCTGGAAGAAAAAGCCATTGTTGCAGGATGACAGAATACCTGCCGGCAGTGCGCTGACCGTCTGGGCGATCAGATGCAGGAAAATCTGGTATTTCCGGCCATCTCGCCAGAAGGTCTGGAAGACTTCACTCACCTGCTCAGCGCTGCCGGCGGAGACGTTCTGGTCCGCCGCGGCGCCGCTCACGCCGGTAAGGACTTTGTTGGCTTCCTCGAAGAAGATCTGCATGGGCGGGAATTTTGCTCCAGCCAGGCTCTCTCGCCGGCGGACGACGCTGTCGAAATACAATATGCTGGAGAGCAACGCCAACAAGGCGGCTTTAGGATATTCGTCCATCTCTGCGCCGCCTTCGACGATCAACAGCCCCCAGGGATCCTCTGCCGGTCCCAGCAATCCCAAATCTTCTACCGGGACGCTCTCTGATCCAGCCCCGTATTGCCAGGCCATCTGACCTTCGGCGAATTGCTCCACGCGCAGCAGGACACCTTCCAGGCTGGCTCGGCTGGCCTGGTCACCCTTGGGCAGCATGGCATAGAAGTTCTTCAGGCGTTCCACCCACATGCGCACATCGGCTCGCTGGCTGCGCCAGACTGCCAGGCTCTGCAGCTCTCCTGGGTGCAGGTCGGAAATGGGATGCCCAACAGAAACTGAACCAGAGACCCGGTTGTGATCTCGCCACTCCTGGATAACGGCAACTTCAACGCTGTCCTGCAAGTGCCCCCAGGTCTGATGATTGATTACCTCGGGGTCGGTAGTCAGGATGCCCAGATTGGTGTAAACCTGGGTGAGGGCGCGGCGCAAGAAACCGAGCTGGCGGGGTCCCATACGCCCGGCGTTGGCGAACAGTTCGCTGACCAGTGTGCGGTAGCGGCCAGGATACAAACGCCGGGGGACTTTCAAGATGTTCCAACGCAGCGGTCGCGGCGCGCCTGGATAAAGCTGGCGGATGTCTACGCGGCCATCCAGTCCAGACCAGTTCAGGGCGCGCCGCCAGCCCTGACCAAAATCCAGCACCACGCTGCGGAAGTGCCATTGACGCGTGGTTTCGTAAGCCAGCCGCTCGGCGGCAACGCTCTTGCCAAAGCCGGTATCGCCGCAAAAAGCGGTGTGGAAATGGCGGTCAAAACTCAGGCGCAGCGGGGTATGGGTCAACTGCCCGGTCTCGCTGCTCCACTGCCAGCCAATGATCACATCGCCCGCCATGCCCGGGCGAAAGGCAAAATCAGGGGTGGATTCCTGAACCGTCAGCGCGGTACCCTGCTCGAACATCCCGGGCGCGGTGTAGGCTGCCAGCTGCAGCATGGTCAGCAGGGTGGAGTCCATGTAACCGCTAATGACTTCCGGGATGGTTTCCACACGTGTCGATGGGGTGAAGGCGCGAGCATGCAGACCGATGTAATCGCTCTCTTCAGGGGTTAAATCACGCGTCTGCACACCGGTGATCACATCCTCTGTGCCATGGAAGGCTTCCGGGATCAAACCCATCAAAGCCTGCTTACCCTGCTCGGTGAGCGTTATGGCGTAGACGTCGGTGTAGTAAGCGCCCTCCTTACTGGCAAGGTTGAGCAGGTTTTGCTGTTGGCGCAAAACCTGCGTCACCAGGATAGCCGGATCGAACTGCCACTGGTAACTGTTCGAGGTGGATAGCGAAGGCGCGATGCCCACTGTCAACCCCGCCGATACCCCTCTACCCAGCGCTTTACCGGCGGTCTTGGATTGCATCTGGCTGTCGGTTGAGCTTTTGGTATCAGCTTGCCCGGTCGTATCTGCCTGGCTAACCGTGTCCGACTGGGAACGGGTGTGGCTGCCGAAGACGCCGTTCGCCTCCGCGTGGGTAGTGGTCAATACTTCGCTGACCACGGTACCCTGGCTGACGGTATCTGCCTGGCTTTCCGTTTCAGCATGGCTCTCTGTCTCAGAATGGCCTTGCATGTCGCTCTCTGAAGCCATGCTTGAGACGCCATCTGCCGATCCCCAGCCGACATTGCCGCCAATACCTACCCCGGCCGGCTGGATGCCACCGCGCAGCCCCCAGTTGAAGCTGTCCACATGGCTGCTGCCGGAACCACGGCTGCTGGCGTGGCCACTGCTATCCGTTACCGCCGTCCCTTCGGTGATGGCTCTGCCTTCGGTGTGCGATTGACCCTGAGAATGAGCGATACCAAACGATCGCGACTCCGCGTCTGTTTCTACATGCGACCAGCCTTGCGTATCGGCCACGCCCTGGGTGTGCGCCTGACCTTCGGTATGCGCCTGGCTGTCGGTGTGCGCCTGGCCCTCACTGTGCGCTTCCCCCTGGCTGGTGCTGTATCCCTGGGTGGCCGATTGCGCCATCAATCCGGAGAGTAACGCCGGCAGGCTGACGCCAAACGAAACCCCGCGCACACCGCTTTGCCAGGCAGCCCAGGTGGAGGTGTTCTCTGCCAATCCGGTGAGCATCTCGGTAATATCCGCGAGCTGCACTGGTGAGGTGAGTACTAGAAACAGGAATTCTTCTTTCAGGTCGCTCATACCGCGAAAGAGGATTTCGTTTTGTTGGAGGGTATATTGCTGGGCGGTTGGGCCAGCATCGGTCAGGGGGTTGTGCAGCAAGGTGCTACTGGCGCCACGCGCGTTTTCACGCGGGTCGGTATGACCGACGGTGACCAGCACGTGTTTCATATCGTTGAAACTCAGGAAAATCCATTCAGCCAGGCGGACGTTCAAGGGGTCCAACCGGATCTGGCGATACGTACCCCCCATGGCTGCTTTCAGCGCCGCCAGGCTGCGCTTTGACCGGGCGCAGGCTTCATCCAGGGTTTCAGCAAAAGCGGAGACGCCGTAGCACTGAATAATCCCAACCGGAGCCTGTTGGTGATTGAAGATGCCTGCGGCGAGATAAAGAAAACTGACATGTGACCCATACAACCCGCGCAAGACGGTGCGCATCTTCTGCAGCAACCCAGGGTCAGAGCGGGCTTCCAGGGGCAAGAAACTCAACTGCAACAGGCGCACAACCCGGAATCCGACGTACTCTTGCCCGTCCTCGATCTCCCGCAGCCAGTACCAGAGATAGTCCAGCTCATCCTGTCCATCGATAAAACAAACCCCTGATTTCTCCACCTCCAGATCAGCGGGAATGGCTGGTTTACCATTCTGGTGTGGATGAAACCAGCCGGACCAGTTCGGCAGCCAGTCGCTGACCTTTCGAATAGAGTGGAGGAATGATGATTCGTTCATATCCTTAGCTGGCAATCTCTGGATTATGGGTTCACATCCGAGGGTGAATGCCCGCAGATATCAAGCCACAATCCTAACTGAAGGAATTTCAGGCGCACCCATGCCACGCCTGATCGTGTCCAGTGATTGCTCATTCCTTTGCCCGCATGGGAGGTTTGGAAGTTCGTCTGCCGCCGAAGAAGTTGATCGTGACTGCGGGTCGCCGTGTCTCTTCCATATGCTGGAAGAAACGCTGAACGCTGGTCATTGTCTTCACTGCCGTGAATATGCCCATCGCCAGTGTCAGAATAGCTGCCACAGCCATGATCCCGATCACCACCGGTAGAGCCAGTCTTCCAATCGTGTAAGGGTCCATAAAATCCTCCGTGTAAGTACAAAAAGCCAACGTGTGGGGATTGGTTTCCAACGTTCGACTTCCTGGCCGACGTTGGTGTTGCCTTTGACAGCCCGAAGGCTGCGCAGAGCAACACATCCTGGGAGCGGAAAAGTTTCGTGAGCAAAAGTCTTCTCCGTTCCTGGCATGCGGCGCTCTGCAGGTAAGGGCGGGTCTACCTGTAGATATGGTGACGAGATTGCCATGAGCAGACCCGCCCCTACCGCCAACGCGAATCCCGTACTCGCAAGGCGCGCAGCATATCCTGTGCGCTGGCAAGCGGGTTGACCATGGACATTGGATTGATAAAGATCTGTTGAACCAACATCGAAAAATAACCGAGAGGCACAATCAGCCATAGAGCCCAGAGCAGGATGGTGGTCACGTTGCTGCGAGTGTTGCCAATCACCACCGCGGCACTCTCGGAAGAACCAATCAGCGCCGCCCACTGCTCCGGGGTCAGGCTGGCGGTATACCCCAGATAAATGCGGCTGCCGATGACTGCCAGCGCATACATGGCGATGCCGGCTTTAACGTACCACAGCAGGTTGAACCGCTGGGCGGATAACGCCAGGATAGCCGCCAGCCCAGCCACCCACATGGCTGCGCCAATCCAGGGCACTGGCGCTCCCATATCCCATTGGGCGATGATCCAGGCGACCAGCACCATGCCCGTCATCACCTGGGCAGTGCGCGGAATCTTCCCAGCCGAGTCACCGGCGTAACTGCGCTCACTGCGACGCGGCCGAAAACCGGCGCGCTGCTGGATTTCAGCGTCAGGCAGCCATGCCATAAGCAGGGCGCATACCAGGCTGGTCAGGGCAGGCATATGAGCAGCCAGCCAGTACAGGATAATCAGGGCGCCATTGGCCAGGTACACCGGCAGATCGGTCAGCAATAAGCCGATGCGGTCCAGCTCATTCATGGCGCGCCTGCCGGGAGCAAGGTGACCAGGGTGACGTAAACCTGCAGGGCGTCCTCGGTGAAGAGCACCCTGGGCTGTGTGATGGGGATGGATACGCCGTTCCAGTTGAAGAACGTCCCGGCAGTGTACACCCACATTCTCAAGTTGAAGGTGCCTGGATCGGCAAAGGGCACGTTGAGCACCTGGGCTTCGGCTGTACAGACGCTGTCCCCGCCGCAGCCGCCGTTCATTTGAGCCATCTCCGGCACCAGGTTGAAACGCGGTTGGTGGATGTAGGCTTCGTAATACTTGCTCGCCAGGTCGTTCAAAATCCAGTAGCGGCTTTCCGGGCTGAGCTGGGCATTCGCCTGCACCTCGGTGATCGCCTCGGGCAACACTTCCACGTGCTCGATGCAGTGGATTTCGCCATCGACAACCTCATAACCCGGATTGTTCTCCATGGACGAGTCCCAGTTGTTGTCATAGCGGCTCCCAGGAGCGGGACAACCGCCGCCGTTGCCGGAATTGGTGGATTCACAGGTAGGCGGGTCTTGAATCTGCTCATACCAGGTAAAGATGACCGGAGGAATGCTTGCCTGAGCCTGGATATCTGCGCCGCGCCTGTCGGGGTCCTGACCGACCACCAACGGGTTCTCCGGGGCAACCTTCTGGATCGTCAGGGTGGCGGGCACCTGGGCGATGGTCGGCGCGGGGCAGATGGGGGTCTCGGGCAGACAATTGCCATCCGGGCAGTCAACCAATAAGCCAGCGCAGCCGCCGGGGATATTTGCGCAATCGGCAACGCCGTTCAGGTAAAGCAGCAAGGCGTTGACGAGAAAACCGCTGTCGAAGGACATGATCATGATTTCGAAGAAGAAATTGCGGTTGATAATCGACCAGATGTCCTCCCGCCCATCGATCACCGCCTGGAAGAACTCCGCCGGATCGGTATAGCCCTGCGACACCAGCTGGGCGAGCTGATCCGATGTCAAGGATGGCCCGACCAGCATCGCCAGGATCGAGGCACCGTTACCCAGCATGCTTTCGGCGTTGGTCAAGCCGCTCTTCACCGGATTCATAGCCATGAAGAACAGCGTGGCGGGCGAGGGCAGCACAACGATGTTGCCAGTCGGGGTCTGGTAGCGGTGATAGGTGGCATCCAGGTCGATCACCAGACCGCCCGGCAGCGTGATATCCATCCAATCCGCCGGCTCGGATACCGTCCCGAGGTCGGTCAGTTGATCCCATGCAATCGAGCCATCCGGGTTGAGAAAATCACCCCAGGGCGAGTCGCCTTCATCCGCCCGGGCAACATGGATCGGTGCTGCCAGGATGGCGAGAAAAGAAATCAGGAGAAGAAAACGGATTATCTTCACGGCTTGCCTCCATGTGACGAAAATGCCTGGAGTTCTTCTTCGGTGAGAAAGCGCTCGAACTTCCAGGTTCCATCTTCTTTGATCACCAGAGCCAGGGCGGGAAATTCCGTGATGGGTTCTTTCTGCGTCGGCAAGGGAGACGAGAGGTGAATGTTCAAGCGCCAGACCTGCATCGGGGCGTTATTTCGGGTGCTGGCGACCTGCTCCTGGACCTTCTCCTGGGCGGAGACTTCCACGGTGGTGATGGTCTTCGCCTCTTCGATCTGGCTCCAAAGGTTGGGAACGATGACGTTCTGGTAGACGATACAGCCAGTCTGGGTGCTGACCGAGCAGAGTCGGTCCAGCCACTGCTGTTGACCTGCCGAATAATCCATAGCGTAAAACGCCCTGGCGCCGGCAAGGGCGGCATCTCTGGCAGCGGCATCCTCGGCTTGTGATCGATCTCCCGATGGAGAAGCGGGCGTGACCGCCTCGCCAGCCTGCACCCGGAAGCCGCCGTAGAGCTGCGGGGCGAACCAGATCGCCGCCGCGACCAGCGCAATCAAAATCAGGCTGAGGATGATATAGCGCTTTGGAATGACGATTTCGCTCATGATGCCACCTCCAGTTTTGCCGGGAAACAAAAAACGCCACCGTTGCATCCGCTCCCAAGCGAATGCCACGTGTGGCGCATTGGTCAACCAACGATAACCAGACGGACTGTTTCAGTCGTTCTGGCTTTGCCGTCCCGCACGAGGGCAGAAGGGCAAACGTTTAGAATGCTAACCTGTTTAGTTGTGATGATTAGTTTACACTGTTTTGCATATTTGTCAACCCCTGTTTTTGTTAAGGTTTGCTAACATCAGGTACGGATGGCGGTTTCAGGTTGCATTCGGGCATAACCGTAGGCAGGTGCCGGGTGACCCATGCCTCCCAGGAGACGTCCTCCACCAGCTGCCACCAGGTATCGGGCGCGTCAGCCCAGCCAATATCCTTGGGGATCGATGGATCGGGCTGCGTGTGCCTGGCGAGATAACTCTCCGGATAGATGCCGATGTAGGTGTACAAAGCCGGGTAAAGCGGCACCGCGATGGCAAAGCTGGTGAAGTGCATTTGCTGACATTTTGCCGGCAGCTCACGAATAGCGCCGATGCGCTCGCCCACGAACTGCCAGTAGGTCATGCCATCCGCGCCGGCCAACTGCATGGGTTGAGAGCCTCGGTACGCCACGAAGGCGACGAGGACCAGCCCGGCGATCAAGACGAGCGCCAGGAGCAGACGGAATAAGATTCCAAGGGCGGAAAACAACGAGCGAATCATCGGTAACTCTAAGAACCAATTCTACATCCAATTCTCAACAACTTTTGTCCAATTTATAGCAGTCTGGATTGCCAGATTGGTGCGAACCTACCTTAAGCCGTTACCCCGGTTTACACCAGGTGTGTTCGGGGTTCACACCAGGGGGAATAAACCAACCTGGATTCAGACATAAATGACATTTTCGTCCTGCCCCCAGGCTCTGGGGCGTCTCGATCAAGAATGAATTCGATCAAATGGCCTTTTACCTGGAATTACTGAATTGTGCGATCAGGAATTTTGGTTGTACAATTTATGCAAGGTGCAACTATCGTGTCAGCAGAAAGCGGAGGCAAACCATGAAGCAGTGGATTGAATTCCCCCTGGAGGACGGCGGCAGCGTCACGGTGGAAGTGGACGTGCCAGAGAGGGCTGGAATGGTGCGGGCAGGGCGGGGTGAAGAAGTGCCGCAACGCGCCCAGCAGACCTTTGAATCTGCTTTGGACAAAGTGCGTCCTGCCGCTCAGGCCATCATCCAGAAACTGCGCGCCCTGCACGACCCGCCGGATGAAATCGGGGTGGAATTTGGCTTGAAGATGAACGCTGAGGCGGGGGCGGTCATCGCTGCCGCCGGCGTGGAAGCCAATTACAAAGTCACGCTGAAGTGGAAACGGGAAGAAAAGAAAGCCGCGTAGGATAGCCTTTCCAGGTTGTCTCCAGAGGGTACCGCATGGTCTTTCTGCTCGATAAATCCATCGCTCGCGTGCGCGACCGGCGCGGCAAGGTGCTGGGTGCGGCCTTCCTGGTTGCTCCTGATGCTCTGCTGACCTGCTGGCACGTCGCCCGCCAGGCCCTGGAAAACGACCGCCTGCGCCTGGACTTCCCCACCCTGGCGGCGGGACGGATGCTCTCGGCGCGCCTGGAAAAGCGCGACGAAGCCGCTGACCTGGCTCTGCTGCGCCTGGAAGACCCCGCCCCCGCGAACAGCCTGCCCACTCGCCTGGTCGTGGAGCAGGATGTGTCCTGTCTTTGGGGACATCCCTGCCGCGCCTTCGGCTTCCCGGCGGGCTACGACAGCGGCGTCTGGGCGGAGGGCCGCCTGCAGGCCGCCATCGGCGATACGGGCTGGCTGCAACTGAGCGACACGCGCCAGAGCGGCTACTTCGTCCAGCCGGGTTTCAGCGGCGTGCCGCTCTGGGATGAGGAACTGAACGGCGTGGTGGGGATGATCGCCGCCGCCGACCCCTCCGCTCGCGCCGCGTTTTGCGTTCCCACCGCCCACCTGCTCGACTTCTGCCCCGACCTGCGTCCCCAATCCCTGCCGCCCAACCCCTACCGCGGCCTGCTGGCTTTCCGTGAGCAGGATGCCGCCCTGT
>Ga0315298_1001651_pt1 | contig 40186 bp, 45 predicted proteins | sample WHS_1_MG_FD_203077 | JGI IMG/M metagenome (GOLD analysis project Ga0315298, IMG submission 203077) | Extremophilic microbial mat communities from Washburn Hot Springs, YNP, Wyoming, USA - WHS_1_MG | ecosystem: Environmental > Aquatic > Thermal springs > Hot (42-90C) | place: USA: Wyoming... | reverse complement strand
GACATAGCCACCAATACGATAACAGCAAATAAGATAGTAATAGGCTCAAGGAATTTGTCAATTCAGGGGATAGAGATAAGTGCAAATTATCCTAACACTAACACACTGTATTGGACATCTGGAGTCATAACTTACATCGATGATAATGGGGTACCTCAAAATGTAAATATATCTTCTGGTAGTCAAGCATGGTCATCTGGTACATTGTATCTCTATTGGGGTAAGGGTAATGGGTATTTATCTGTAACAACTGATGCGAGTCAAGCCTTTACATCGAATACTGTTGTATTAGCAACGTATAGAGGTGGAACCGACCTTGTAGTAAACTATGGTAGAACGATTATAGATGGTGATGATATAGTCACCAACACAATAACTGGTAATAAGATAAAGGCTGGTGAGATAGTTGGAACACATATCCAGACTCAAACTATAGAAGGATTACATTGTAAGTTTGAGTCCATAGAGACTTCGAAACTAATCCTTAATCCAAGAGGGTTTAATTTAATATCAGACCCTGGTTTTGAACTTGGTAACTTATCAAAAGAGTGGACCACAGAATGGACATCAAAGATTACATTGACAACTTCCAATAAACATTCAGGTGGTTATGCAATCACAGCAACAACATCTTCTGGTGAGACTCTCAATATTACTCAAAGGGGAGCCAGTGGTACAAATGCGAGAAGATTTTATCTAAAGGCCGATTCAAATACCCAATACACAGAAAAAATAATAGTTGGTGCATGGGTTTATAGGTCAAATAACCAAGTCAAACCTCAAGTAGGTGTGAATGTGTATGATGCCTCTGGTAATGCGGTTGATTATATATGGACTTCTGGAGATGTAACAACTGGGGCTTGGGTGTATCAGGAGTATAGTAAAGCAGTGCCGAGTTCTGCAAGATACTGTGAATTTCTTGTCTCGTTTAATTCATCTGGTCTTTCTGGTGGGACTGCTTATATAGATGATGTGTTTTTATTCTTTCAGGCTAATAGTTCTGCTATAAGTGACTTGACATGCGATAAGTTAACAGCGGGTGTTTTGAGGATAACAGATGGCACTTCTTGCAGAAGTTCATTTGGAGGGGATATAAATGGCAATAGGGATGGTTTAGCTTATTTTTATGATACAAGCGGAAATCAGATAGCAGCGATAGGATATTCTTCACAAGGCGGTTATGCCTATGTGATAGCGGTTACTGGTGACAATGCCAACAGGGATGGCATGTATGTAAGAGGCAAATCTATGGGTCTGACAGCAGAAAATACCAACACAAGCCAAACTTGGACAACCGCAATTCAGGGATATAACCCCTCAACTCAAGATTATTGTGCAGGAGTAACTGGTGTGGGTGGAAAATTTGGTGGGAGGTTTTCTGGTAAATGTCCATTACTTTTGATTCCAGATTCAGGGTCAACACCACCATCAGATGTCACAAGTGTGGGTGCCTTATGGGTTGATAATAGCGGTATCTTATGGATTTATACTACAACTGGTTGGGTTAAGGTTGGAACTCAGAGCTAATGATAGTCTGATTATTTTTCCTCAACTATTCCTACCACTTCGACTGGCAACAAATTACTGCTTACTATATAATGCTCAATGTCAAACTTTCTAAAGTCACCATGCCATCTGGTTGTATGCTCAGGTAATGGCGTGGTTATCTGTGAAAATGAGTTTCCTTGGACAATTTTGTTTAGTTCTGCTGAATAGTAATTGTCATCATTAAGCTCAATTATTACTGGTTCACCAGTTATATTGAATGACTTGTCATCACTTACGTATCCTCTATGAAATACAATTCTAATGCTCCTTCTGATATAGTCAATATTGATGTTAGAGATTCTCAATGTGTCTTCAATGATTGCTTTGGGCTCATCATTGACTAATACTGCTATCTTTCTTCCTTCTTTTAACTTAATCATGTCGCAAATTTATACCATGCGCCATTATAGGCGATGATTCCAAAACTCGTATTCTGGGCACTGAATTGATAAGTTGATGACCCATCTATCAACTCAGTCCCATAAGGGTCTATTGTTATGGTATTAGAATCTGATGAGATTTTCTTAAAGAAGTGTATCTCACCATTATAACCACTTGCCGTTGGGAGATTGATTGTTATTGAACCACCAGAGGAGTTGATTAGACCGAAAAACGAATCTCTTTCGAGTGTCTTCGTTGAGGTTATTAGTTGAATATTAAGAAATAGGTTCTTAAACCTTGGTTGGGAATCAGTCCCCAATTTCTCATCTATCCTTCTGATTGTTTCTATGGTGAGGTGTGAAGTCCAGTCTTTATCGTTTGCATAGATTTCAGCAAGATTTAGTGTTGGTGTGAAATCCCTTGTAATTTGATATCCTACCCCAGACTTTGTTGTCCCAGCATAATTAGCACTTAGAGTCAATTGAGTATTTGAATTCACAGAAGCTATGGTATAGATTACAGATTCACCTTGAACTTTGAAACTATGACCTGATGAAACATTGGAAAGCCACTCGGTATTACTCCCTGTCACTGTCGCTGAGCCGTTCGTAACGGACACTGTCCCCTGAGTGTATTGCATTAAGATTATTATATGGAATATTTTGATAATGTCAATAGTTTTTGTTATAATCGTTGATAACAATGATTGAAATAGATGCTGTCAAACGGATTCTTCTGCAAAGGCCAGACCTCTTTGCAAAGCATATTCTTGGTGTCAAATATCTTTATGACAAACAAATAGAAATACTTTTTTCTGTTAGAGATAATCGCTCAACATATGTCCAATCCTGTAATAACTCGGGTAAGACATTTGTATCCGCTATAATAGCTCTTTGGTTCCTTTTTTGTCATCACCCTTCTAAAGTCATAACCACCTCAGCCATCAAAACACAAATCAGAAAGACTGTTTGGTCTGAAATCAGAACACTTTGGTTAAACTCAAGGATCAAACTCGCAAATATAAAACCCACATCAACAGAAATACAGCTTGCGGACAATCATTTTGCCATAGGTATTAGACCCGCAGACTACACAACAGAAGGTTTTCAAAGTTATCATTCACCCAATATATTGATAATATTTGATGAAGCAACTGCAATAGCTAAACCACTTTGGGAATCAGCGGATACAATTCTATCATCAGAAAACTCAAAATTTCTTGCAATAGCTAACCCAGTATCTATTGACAACCAGTTTTATAGAAATGTTAAGGCAGGTGCGGGGAATGTTATAACTATAAGTGCATTTGATACACCAAATGTCAAGGCAGGTAAAAACATAGTCCCTGGCTTGATGTCTTATGACTGGCATAAACAGATGGAGCTAAAACATGGCATAGAGTCAGAATTTTACATAACGAGGGTATTGGGTGAATTTTACGAATACAGCTCTTCAGATGAACCTCAATTAATTCCAGACGAACTCGGAGAAGAGGTTATAAGAAGAATTCCTGATGACAAGATTACAAAGAATAAGGTTATCATGGGTATTGATGTGTCAGGTTTTGGTGAGTCTTATAATGCATGGGTGATAAGGCAGGGTTTGAATATCATCTATATTGGAAAGATAAGAACTGATACTGATGAGAATATTGCAAATACAACACTTGAACTCATAAGGAAATACGTTGTCGATGAAGTTTATTTTGATGGTTCGTGGGGTAAGGGGATATTTGAGAAAGTAAAAGCGGAGTTCGACAAGACATACCTGATTCATATGTCATCAGCCGCTGAAGATGAAGAATCTTTCAAGAACTTAAGGGCTGAGTGTGCAATAAGGCTACGCAATGCATGTAACAAAGGGTTATGCCTTATGGGTGAAGCAAGAAAATATGCAAATGAGTGGAAACAACAGGTATGTATTCCTAAGGTTATGTCTGATGAGAGAGGTAGAAAGTTTCTTGAGACCAAATATAGGATAATGAAGAGGACAGGTAGTTCTCCAGATTTATTTGATGCAACACTTTTGACTTTTGTCACAGATTATGAAGCTGAGAGGAGAAAATTCAGGACTCCAAAACCATACTGTGAATTCGAGGTCAAATTAGATGTCATCGAGAAAGAAAGACCCATATTTCGAAAAAGCATCCCAATACTCTTTGATCATCCCAAAAAAAGAATTCCATCTTGACATTAACCGTATCTTTTGTTAATCGTTATAACATGATAAATAAAGGGGGAGTCAAAGAAATAGCTTACAAAATCTATAAGAAATGCTCTCTAAGAATACTTTATCAAGAGTTATTTAGACTTCTACCTTCACTAATCTTATTCATACTTGGTTCTCTATACTATGGTTTTCATGAGTCCTTGGGTGCAATTTGTCTTCTGATGTTTTTCATATCAAGTTTCATAATCTTTTCACATGTATCAACAAAATTACTTTTCAAGAAATATAAATGGGACGTAGGATTAAGACTTAATAGACTTTGGAAAGAGCCTTCTCCTCCTTCGCATAAGGTTGCTCTTGCAATAGCTATGCTTATTGTTAGAGCGACCATTTATATCGCCACAATCTTGGTCTCGGCGATGTTAACCTCCTTCCTTCTTCGAGGGACTGCATTACCCAGTGATGCAGTCCCACCTTCTCACATCATCAAGATAATTGAACAAGAAAAACAAAGGGTATGGGTTGGTGTGAATACATGTCATATTTTGGGACAGATAAAAACGGAGAGTAATTTTAAAGAAAAAGCTAAACGAATTGAACCATCAGGAGTAACCAGTTATGGTCTTATGCAAGTTCTTGATGTCACTTTGAATGATATGATTAAAAAATCAATCATAAAAGATAAGATTACACCAGAAATGATGTTAGTGGCAAAGTATTCTATAATAGCTGGTCTTACATATGACAAATTCCTTTGGAATCTTTGCAATTGGACTCAGGGCAATGAGAGGTACGCTTTTATGTTTTCTGCTTATAATGGTGGGTATGGTTGGTTAAAAAGGGATAGGAAATTAACCTCAGAATTCGGTTTTGACAAAAATAAGTGGTTTGGTAATGTAGAGTATTTCTCAAGGAGGTCTTGGCGTGCTTTTAAGATTAACCGTGAGTATCCTGTAAAGATATTCAAATACTCGGAAGAATATAAGGAGCATGGTATTTGCAATTAGAGTATTGGATATATCCAGCGTTGATAATTGTAACGCTGTTTGCTTCGAGAATAGTATGGAATCTTGCAGATAAGACTGCAAAAAAATTACTGGATAATCATAGTGAGGTTTGTAAATATGAGAATGAGATTAAGGCTATGTTAAAAAGGCAAGAAGAGTTGAGGGAAAATAAGTTACCCGAGATTCAAAAAACAATAGCTATACTTTCTGAAAGATATGAAATTGTTATTGAAAATATCAACAAATTGGCGGAGAAACTTGAAAAGGCATTAAATGAATGTATCAAACAAAAGATTAAGGGTTGAGTACAAAACATGGGTTACAGGTAAGTTAGGCTTGGTTAAGGATTATAAAACATGGATTAGGGACAATATGAAACTTATACTAGCAATTATAGTTTTTGTGGTCATCGCATTCTTAGCTGGTATGAAATATGGCAGTAATCATACAACGAAAAGTCTAATAGATGCGGAAAATAAAAGGCTTAATGAATACTGGAAACAAAGATATGAAGAAATTCTAAAAGTGACAATGGATAAGGATAATGAGCTAAAACAGTTGAGGAAAAAGTACAAAGATTTGGTTTCAAAGATAATGGAAAAGAAGAGGGAGATCGAGAATATAACCCCTCCTCATGGCAAAGCAATCCAGCAAGAATTAAATAATCTTGGATACAAACCATCAAGGATAATTAAAAGTGAGAGCAATAATCATTAGCCTGATATGCATTGTAATGTCAAACATCACTTTAGCAAGTGAAAATATACCAGTGGAGTACTGTTTTGTTGACTCCATGGTCTCCCAAATGATTGTCGAAATCAAACAATGTAGAATAATCAAGGAACAGGTCAAAGACTATGAGACTGCAATTTCTCTACTTGAAGAGCAAATTGAAAAACAAAAAGAAGTCATAGAACTTCAGAAAGAAGTCATTAAAAATTCCGATGAGATTATCAAACAAAAAGACATTCTATTAAAGGAGCAGAAAAAGACCCAACCTTCATTCTTTGAACAACTATTAAGAGGTATGGGTTTTTTAGGTGTTGGTATAGTTATAGGAGCTTTGTTATGAAAGTAAAATGCATTTGGGGCAAAGTAATGAGAGAGTGGGGATATGAGATAAGAGTAGATTTTGAAGATAAAGATGGGAGCATATATAATGAATGTTTAATATTTTCAAATGAACCAACTGAAGAAGAACTAAATAATGAAATTGAAAGAAGGAAACAAACTATAGAAAATGGCAAATTATACATCAACGAAATCGGGCAATTTTAACGACCCTGCTACATGGGGAGGTTCTGGTTACCCTTCTCAAGCAGGGGATACGTTTACAGTATCAGCAGGTCATACAGTCACGGTTAATGATGTTTACACAGCAGAACTTGGAGCTGGCACAATAAATGGTATTTTAAATTTTTCTCCAACCACTAATACTGGATTAAGGTTTGGAAATGCTTCACTGACTATAAATAGTGGTGGAGAATTAAGAATAGGTACATTGACCAATCCAATTAATGCAAATTATACCGCATCAATGCTTTGGAATACAACAGTTGATGATGCTTATGGGTTGATAGTAAATTCAGGTGGAACTTTAAATATATGTGGAGACCCCAATTTCTATGGCGGTGTTGATAACACATATCTATATTCTAATTGGACTTCGGGTTCAGTGATATATGTAGTAGGTGATTTCTCAAGTTGGAAAAATGGTCAAGAAATTTATATTCATAAAGGTACTAACTATTCTGATTATAATACAGATGTATTTAAAGCAACCATTTCAGGAACCCCAATTTATGATGGAACTAAGACTACAATGACTATAGTTGAATCATTCCCAGGGGGGATATTCTACGCAGGTGGTATGGTGGTAAATGTATCAAGAAATGTGATACTTCAGAAATTGGGGGCTAATACCACAATAGGAAACTGCAATTCTAACAGACCAAGGTTTTTGGATAATTATACCACCGTTAAACATTCAAATATAGAAGATGCAATTTTTACAGGATTTTTCAGAATAAATTTATGTCTGACCACCTTTATAAATTGTTCTTTCAGAAATGGTAATTATGTTTTATATCGCCAATCCTATCCAAATAGCTTTGATAATTGTAACATTGTATCTATATATAGTTATACTCACTTATCATCAAACATAATAGTTAAAAATTCAAAAATATTCTCTTGTTACTCTTCGTTTATGGAAACCAAAAATTTAAAAGTTCAAAACTCAAAGATATACTCAAATATAAATTTTACATATACTTGTGATGCCATTGATACAGATGATGATACATATATATATTCTAATAATGCAGCAATATGCCTTTCAAGCGGTGTCTCAAAGGCCAAACTTGGAATAAATCATTTAGGAAATACCTGTTCAAATACATATGATATTCAAGTAGGACAATTGGGGTCATATTCAGCAGGTAACGGTCCTCTTATTAAAAATGCAAAGCTAAAACCAACAGGATTAAGTTTGACTGGCAGAAATGCTTTAAATGTTTCCGCAAACTCTTACATCCTTGTAGAGCATATAAATCAAATCAAAGATACTCATGCCAAATATGACACATTTGGAGACATAATAAAAAACACTTCTATCTTAAGAAGTAGGGGAGCTCAAACATCAATTGAGGTAGTGCCACTTTCATACTGCTCAGAAGATAGACCTGTACAGATTCTTGGCAAATGGGTAGAAAATAATGTACCTCCTTCACAACAAATACGAAGTATAAAAATAAAAGGTGAGGGTTGGACAACATTCCCAACAGCAGAACAACTTTATTTTACAGCTGAATATTTTGATGAGACAACAGGTTCACATACAACAACAGTCCAATCAACAGCGGTTTTGACAAACAATACAGATTGGTTTGATTTTCCAATCACATTTACACCCGCACAAGAGGGTAAAGTGGTTTATCAAGCTTATATAAAAACCTACCAGAGCGCAAGTAAGATATACATTGATAATGCACTTTATTCTGGAAATCTTAAAAAAGAAGCAATATGGTCTGAAGGTGAAAGTCATCTTGTAATGAATTATTCAGAGTGGATAGGTAATGTGGTACCACAATCCACAGAGTCCAAAAAGGGGCTTTCAGTGTATAGAAAAAGGTCTGATGGTATGATTGACTTGATAGGTTATCAGGGTAGTACTTGGAGACTCACAGTGGAAACAGACCTCGATTTGACGGGTCATATTTTGTCTGGTCAAGTTCGAAAAACTGCTAACTCAGAGGATAAATGGAGCTTTGATATTACTATTAAAAATGAGAGTACTTATGAGATATATATGAGTGAGACAGCAAATATAAGTATCCCCGCAAGTGGTAGGAATATAGAATCAGATTCCAATACTTATGTCTATGAAATCAAAGACAATACTGGAACAGAAATTGTAACCTTAATGATGGGTAATCTGTATGTTGTCCCATCTATTGTTAGGAGTTAGATATGACCAAAAGAAAAAGGTTTACAGAAGCAGTTATAAAAAACTCAATTCCTGAACATAATCCCGATTTCCAAAGCTGGCGTTCAATCTTTGGTGAGTATACTGTAAGAGATATTCCCCCACAAGTGTATATAAGAGCATTAAGAGAGGTGTCGAGACAGTATGACTTATCTCCAAATGCAAAGAGAATCATTGAGTACTACAAAAACTACATAATAGGTGAGGGTATTTATGTCGAGTGTGAAGACCCTGAAGTCGATAAAATTGTCTCAAGATATTGGAATGACCCCATCAATAACTGGAAGAAATGGCAAGATGATAAGATAAAAGACCTTTTTCTTTTTGGTGAGGCATATTGGACAGCTTCTGTGAATGAGAAAGATGGTTTTGTAAGGATGGGTTACATCGACCCACTCAATGTCACAAAGATTAATAGAAATAAGAGTAATAGCATAATCATCGATTCTATTGAGGTCATTACAAATCCTGAATTGAATTCTACGAAGACACTCAAAGTAATCAATGTGGACTTAGACCCACAATCAAAGACATATGGAATGAGAGTAGGTGAGGTCTTTGTATTCATGATAAACAAGCCAGTAATGGCAAATAGGGGTAGAAGTGAGTTAATCCCCATAATAGATTGGATTATTTTTTATGATGAGATGTTAAAGGATAGATTTTATAAGATTAATGAAACTGAAAAATTCATATGGGATGTAACATTAGAAGGAGCTACAAAAGCTGATATAAAGGCATATATTCAAGAACTCAAACCTATAGAATCTGGGGTTGCAAGAGTTCATAATGAAAAGGTGAAGTGGAATCTTATAGAGTCCAAGGCGCCTAAAACTGATATATCCAATGATGTCAAACTTTTCAAAAATCACATCTTAATTGGTGCTGGTTTTCCACCTCATTGGTTTTCTGATGGTGAAGGTGCAAGAGCTGTAGCTTATGAAATGGGATATCCTACAGAAAAGACATTGGTTGCAAAGCAAAAGGTCGTCAAGTGCATGTTTGAAGAGGTGATAAACTTTGTTATAGATCAAGCAATCATACATGGACAGTTAAAACCAAATATTAATAGAAATTTCAGCGTTATACTACCTGAAATCTCTATTAGAGATACTCAAAGAATTGCAGAGGCAGTGGATAAGATAACAAATGCAATGATAACAGCTAAATCAGAAGGTTGGATAACTGATGATGATGCGAGAAGGGTAATGAAATCTCTAATCGCACAATTAGGCATAGAGGTTAGAAAAAAATCAGGAGGAGGTGATTAAATGGCAGACTTTTATGTAACAACAAGACAAAGGGTGGTAGAGAAAATACAAGCAACCATATCGTTTGGAGCAACGGATACTTCGAAATCATATACATTATCAGGTTCAGGATTGGTGAGAAATATCGCAATAAAGGTACCAGACTTCACAGCCAATGTTACCCTATCTTATGAGATAAAATCAGCATTTGGTTGCGTTGTCAAATCAGATTCAAATATACCAAAGAATTCAAATTACACAAACTATGACGCATTTTCAATATCTGGAGATTACACAGTTACTCTTACCCTATCTGGACAGCCAACCAGCGCTGGTGACATCTTAATGGAGATATATTTGATTTAAGATGGGCGTATGGCAAAATCCCCAAATACCCAAAAGCAAGAGGGTTAGAATAGCTAAAAGAGCTATATGGTATAAGTCTCAGGGTATAAAATTCATTGATTCAGTTGGAATTTTAGAGAAAGAGTTCGACTGTAAGATTTCTTATCAAGCTTTAAAACAATGGTTAAGACAAGTAAGAGAAGATTTTTAATATGCTTGAGAGAGATTTAAAGAATCCAAAAAAGTATTGGAGAGAACTACTATCAGCATTGAGATTCATGGGCAATGTGGGTTACCCAAGACTCAAAGATGGCAAGGATTGGGGTGATTGGACTCTTGATGGTTTACTACAAAAGTTTGGTGAGGTAGTAGATGTCTTAAGAAATGAATGTTACTTCGAATTGAGACCAAAAGATGATAACTCATCATTTTGGGAGTGTTACAAATCCGCAAAACAAAAAGGCTATATAAAGACTGAGCCTCCAAGTGGCGACGAGATAGCAGAATGGAAAGAAAAAAGAAGAAAGATTATCGGTATGGGATTACCAAATGGTGCGGTAAACATAAAAGAAGCAAAGGATATCTATGAGGGTAAAATAAACAAGGTAACCGTAAATAAAGATTTCTTTTCACTTCTTGAAACCAGATATCTTGTGGACTCAGACAAATGTTATGGGCTCATTAGTTTCAAAAACAGTGACAATGGTCATGATTTTGAAGTAGATAGGTTTTACAGATATGACGAACCCAAAGATGTAAAGATACCAAAAGACTCTTGTTTATTTGTAAGAATCAATAACGTTCAGGAATCAGTGAGAAGACCATTTATCAAATTTATTGGTACAAAGGGTGAAACTGAAAGTTACTCAAAAAGACACATGGTATCAAATGACTTCAAAATCGTCTTTAACAGTTTGATACTCACAAAAGAAAAACTCGAATCATTGGAGTCTAATTTTGAAACTGAAGAAATCAAATGCTCAGTGTCAAAGAATGATAATATAATCTACAAGGTTAACAATCTTATTTATGCACCAGAAATAACAAGTTCAATAGATCCCAGTGTATTTGATAACTGTGATACATGTATTGTAGAAGGTTACTCATTTGACACCATGTATGAGCAACGTTATCCACTTACAGAAATTATTCAAATGATACCAAATGAGATTAGGGTTATTATCACTGGCTTTGGGAGTTCTATGATAAAAAACGAAAACCATTATTACCTCAAGCTTGTAGAGTCATATCCTGAAAAGGATATTACATTTGCTCATGATGGCATGGTTATTGAGTTAAATAGAGATGTTTTAAACATCTCCAAATACTTACCTACTTTCACATGGTGTCCTGAATTTGTATCTATTGGTGGTTCATTAGTCCATGCAAGATCACATGAACCAAGAGATATAGATGTAATTGTAAAGGCTACAGAGATAAATGGAAAATGGTATCTTCCAGTGGATACAAGTTTGTTGCATAAACTGGAAAGGGTCATCCAGTATGCAACTAAATCGGCTTTAGGTAAGATGATTAAACCTGATTTTCCACCGCCTGCTCTTATGGGTGCAAATGCTTCATATATCCCCATATACCATCTCAAACTTGTTCCTGCAACCCCACAGATAAGGGACACTGAAGAGGAAGAATATGCACAAAAGATATATGATATGGACTTTAAAGAGGGTCTCAGTGTCAACTTAAGGGTCGAGAATAAAGATTTTGAGAAGATGGCAGAAATGAGCGAAAAAGAAGATAGGATTGAAATAGGTAGATTTTTTATACCTATGAAACCAGTTATACCTAAACGCACTCAAAAAGAGAGGCAGACTGTTAAATCACTTCTTGCATTAGTTAAATACCCTTGTTATGTCTCGACCAAAAAAGACGGTATGAGAGGAGTCATTCATAAAGATGGTGATAAAGTTATAGTTTATTCTGAAGACGGTAGCACTATAACAAATAAGGTTCCAAGGATTGTAGAAGCTGTTAAAAAATTAAAGGTTAACAAGTTATGTTTTGATTGTGAGATTGAGTCATGGCACAATGGCAAACACTATCCAAGAGAATACATTATAGGTCAGATACATTCAAAAGATTGTGATGACAGTTCTTTTATCGCAAGTATATTTGATTGCTTATTCTATGAAGAGGACATTCATAATAAGCCATATAATGAAAGATATGAAATTCTAAAATCCATAGGGTCTGATACCTCTTTCTCAAGTGATGTCTTAAGGATAGTCACTCATGAGTTATGCAATAATGAAAAGGAGCTTGCTCCAGAGGTGGATAAAAAACGAAAGGAATATGGTTCCGAAGGTGTTGTTGTAAAACTCAAGAACTCCATCTACACACTGAATGGAAGACCAAGAGATAATGAGTGGGTCAAACTGCATAATAATGTTGTGACCAATCTCATTGTTGTTGATGTAATAGAAACGAGTAAGAAAGGAATATATAATTTGGTTGTCGGTTGCATTGCCAATGAGAATGCTAATCATGATAATGTCATCGAAAGTCCTAAAGGAAATATACTTATTGTAGGTAAGACATTCAATGCACCATATGTGGAGAAATGGACACCTGTTGAAATAGAGTCTGAGGGTGTAAATGTAATTTATTCTGATAAGGGGATAGATATAAGATATTACGGTCCGAGATTTCTTAGAAAAACTAATAAGATTGATTCCATGGATGATGTTATCAGAAAATCCATGAAAGAGAACCATGTTCTTTGCATAAAGAAGATTACCTCAGAAGGTGTCATTTATGAATCCAGAGAGTTAGTTGGTATCATCGTTAAGGATTCAAAAATATCATCATTTCCAGAATCAAAAGAGGTCTGGGTAATAGACCAGTCTGGGCATATCCTCAGGAGAAATCTAACCGACTTCACAGACCTTGATGCTTGTAGGGAGATTATAAATATGAATATCAGAAAACTTTATGCAAAGTCTATGTCAGAAGAGTATACAAAAACATTTCATAAAAATGGAGTTGAGGTTGATACCACAGACAAAGACCTTTATGACTTGATAAATGATGAGGTCAATTTAACTGAATCAGAAGACCCATATCAACCAATAAGAGAGGATAAAGAGCATAGATTTGTAATACAATCGCATTATCGTTGTGCATTAAAGGATATTCTAAATGAGATTGGCAAATCAGAATTATGGAATGAATTAGAAAGCAATTGGGATAAATGGAATGAGGTTAAAGAAGAATTAGAAAAATACTTTGACTCACATCCAAATTATAAGCACTCACCTTCAGTGCATAATGACCTTAGATATGAAAATGATAATAATTTCTTAAGTGGTTGGACATTATTGACACAAAGAGAGGGCACAATAAGAGTCCCTCCTTTGGAGGTAGGAGATGGCAAATATTCTGCAGAAGCATATGACAAAGACCCTGATAATTGGAAGATTGATTTGAATAAAGGCAAGATTGTCTCAAAAGAAATTGAGGTTGAAAAGAAACCATTTATTCCTCCAGAGTGGTTAGATGTAGAAGGTGTATTCAAACCCAACGATATACCATCCACAAAAGATGGTCATTCAGTAATGCGTATTGTGAGAAAAGGAATAATAGAAACAGGATACATGACAAGTTATGCCAAAGAGTATTTCCTTGACTTTGGTAACTTCCGTTGGCACTGGATGATAAGACGGATTATGATTGATAGACCAATATGGATATGTATATTCGATGAGGGATTGCCATATTATCTAAAACCAAGAGCAGTTAAAAATAATAGGATACCACCTTATGGGTATTCTGGGATACCCAAATATATGAGAGAACGTGTACCACCAGAATACCAGTATTGGAAAATAAGGGACGAGAAAGAGAGGATTAGTGTAAGAAATAGACTTGTTGAGAATATTAAGGACATATTGAGTCAACATGTCAAAGCTGGTGAAATGAATACGAACTTTGTTTTACAATTTCATTACTCTGAGCCATCAAGGTCAGTCAAAAGAATTGGCGTACCAGCGAACTATGAGTACCTACTTAGAATTGCAATTAAGGATGAGGAATTGCTCACAATGGTCATGGAAATGAATCCACTGGACTCGAATACTTCTTGTATAATAAGAAGAGAAAAAAGGTTTGAGGGTAAAACAGATTGGTTCCATGCTGGTGAAAATGGTGCTGAGAAGTTTACCTCAGGTTCTGCAAGCTATGGAGAGAGTGCAGGTTATATTAGGATGGTGGATAAAGGCTCAGTCGTAATAAGTGAAACACAAGTTGAGCAAGAGACTGAGGTAAGATTTGATTTTAAAGGTAAAAAGATGAAAGGTAGGTATATAATGAAAAGAACTGATAAAAATACAGATATTTGGGAGTTCGGGAGACAACTATGACATACGAAGAAATATATTCCAGATTTTGTAATATTTTAAGTGATTTGATTGAGTATCTTACTGAGGACACAATAGTTTCAATACTCGATGGAACTCTTGATGGTATGGAACCAATAGAAAACACTGTAGAGTATGACTTTAGTAATCCATTGTCACTATCTTCTGATTACCTACCCGATAAACCACTTATAATAGAATATCCCATATCGGATATCTCACCATCATATCTCATACCAAATCAAGACTATGAAATCTATTACTACAATGGTTATAAAGTTCGGTTTTTGACTACTGATACAAATGAGAAAGTAAGAATTCATTACTATATCAAACCGACATACTCAATGTTAAACTCTGACCAATTAGATGCCTTTTTTTACCTTGCTCAGGCGAATGCATATCGAGTAATAGCAAACAAATCACTAACCTCAAGTGAATCTACTATAGAAGCAGACTCAGTTAATTATAAGGGCAAGGCTGAGATAGCACATCAGATGTGTAAGGATATGATGAAGATGTATAAAGATAAGATAACAAAACCATCAAGTTCGGATATTAAATTTAGAAGTTATGGGTATATCTTCTGGTCAAGTAGATAAAAAGATTAAAGAAATTATAAAAGCAAAAGCAGTAAAGATAGACAATCTTTATCAATTGCTTACTATGTCAGGGACAGTAAGCAAAGACAAGCTCTCAACAAGGTTGTACAGGGTTATTCAAGAGCTATTAGATGATTATAACTCCCAAAGCTCTAAAGATAGCAGATAAAACCTCTTCCGTATCAACGGACTCCATGCATTTGTAATTATATACACCCATACAAGAGTTATGGTATTTTTGTGCGATAGCCTTCTTTTCAGGGTCACTAACAATCTCAGGATATACTGGAATAAGATAGCAAGGGAAACACTTGCATTTGGGATAGATGAAGTAAGAATTTTTCCAATATTCGGTAAGGTTTTCTTTTTCTTCTGCACTGAATATCACCACATTAGGTGTCTCAAAACAAGATGCGACATTTACTAAAAAAGAGGTAGCTCCTACCACCAGGTCCGCATATTTCGTAGCTCCAATTATAGTCCTTATGTTCCATGAACCACATGTTGTGAGTACTCGCTCATCATCTATATAACCCTTCAAAGCTTCATTTGTGATTGTATTTGAGACAACTATATGGTAAGACTTGGGGACATAATCAAGGACTGCCTTAATCCACTTGAAGACCTTTGGAAGTCTCTTATTCATTGTCGAACCTTCTGGTTGCCACAATATCACTTTGTAACCTTTAAGCGATTCCTTCCACTTTTTAATTTTATCCTCTTCTTCTTTTGAAAAATAGATTTTCCCATATCCTCTACTTAGATAACCTGCTATTTTCACCGTTTCAATAAAGTAGTTCTTATTCCTTGGGATTTGTCTCCGTTGTTCTTCAGATGGAATAACGCCATAATTCATATCCGTTCTCCATAAAAATCTACCCTCTACACTGAAAAGAAGATTAACAATGAGGTCATAGAATCCTTCATATTTTTTAAGAATCTCATCATATGCTTGTTTGGTATCTGGCATGCCTTCATGGAGATTTATGATATTTAGATGAGGGTTATTCTGTAATATTTGAGCATTGGACTTGAAGGCAAGGAAGTCTACCTTGTAACCGTCATTTGCAAGAAACTCTGGTATCTCAGTGCACCATATCAAATCCCCTAATGCCCTACCTCTAACTATAAGAGCTTTTCTTATTTTATTAGTTTTTCTATCTTTTTTAGTTCTTTTTTTATCCACTCGTCTTTTTCATTTACCTTTCCAATTTTGATATGAGAACCTGTGGAAGCAAGGACAAATCCGCTCATTTCATAGGTATCTGATAGTTTTTTGTCATTTCCGTAAAGCATAAGATAATACCTGCCACTTCTTTGATAAATCATTGCTAACATATCTACCTCCTTTTTTTTAATCAAAAAAGAAACTTATTGGGACATTCAAAACCCTTGCAATCTTGATGAGAGTTCTCAAGTTAGGTTGATGACTCCCCTTTTCCAGATGTGCAATATGGGGTCTCGATGTCCCGATGGCTTTAGCCAATAAATCTTGGCTAATATTTACCGCCTTTCTCCTTTGCTTAATTTTCCTTGGGTTATATTTCATTTATTGTGCTCTTTCATGATATTTAATATGCATGCCTTATACCCCTTATCAAATGCAATTGTGTCCCCTATGGTATACCCAGATATGAAAGCCATGAATAATAAAAATATAGCAAGTATTCCATATTGGAGATATTTTACAAATTTGTGCCATTTTGTTTGAAATGAGTATCTATTTTCGGCAAGTTCATTTAGCAATACCCTTCTGGATATACCCCCTACGTATCCAGAAAACTCATCATCGGTTAATTTTTTAAGTCTCATCATGTTCCTCCTTTATCCCTGTTTCGAGTAATTTGATTTCTTCTTCCAGTTTAATTGTTTTAGCAAGTTCTGATGCCCCTAAGAGCATTACCTTGCCCTGTTCTGGTGTCACCCTACCTTGAGCAATCAACTTGATTATTCTTGAGATTAACCTCTTGACATCACTTATCTTCTCCTGTTTTGGTGGTAACACCAGTTTTTTACTTTGACCTGGACCCTTACTCATGTAACCTCCTTGATTGTGTTTCTAACTATCCTCAGAATTTCCAGAATCTAATCCTTTGAGCTCTTCATAAATTTTCTCTTGGTAGTCCTCATAATCATCGTAGTCATCTCTATCGAAAAGAGGACAATACCTACAATCCATATCACAGCATACAGTTCCACACCAACCAATTAACATAATTACGCCTCCTTTCTGGTTTTGGGTTTTTCACTCGATAATATTATCGATGCTATTATCTCTTTTGAAAGGTCTGAGATTTCTACACACCATGTATCTTTTGCTGGTTTCTTGATTGTGATGTAAAAGTCTTTATCAGGGACAAATAGTTTCGACTCAAGTTTATTTTGCTTACTATCGGTTATTTTAACATGAATCATTGGTTTACTCAGACGTATCATTGTACACACACCTGTTTTGTTTGGTTATCTTTTTTGACATCTTTGTATCCAAATCCAATATATCACACTTCTCCACAAGACCAACTTTGCACCAGATCACACCCTCACGTATCCTGAGATTATAGCAATTCATGCAACTATGTCTATTAGATTTCTTTTGTAACTTATTCAAGATTTGATGTATATCCATGCTTTATCTCTCCTAACAAATCTTCAAAATCTCTTAGTTTCAAAATCACATAATCATTAGAGTGATGTTGACCTGTTATGTGCACTATTACCGCTGGTATTTTACCTTCGCAGTTTCTTACAGCTTGTAAAAACCATTTTTCACCAACAAATTTTAATCTGCTTTTGCACTCAAAGCTAAATAGTTTGTGCTCTACGTCACTTTTCCCGAGTATTCCAATTCTTCTTCCACCTAATCTTTTAGCTATTGCTTTTTCTGTTCTTTTACCCCGTTGTCTATTCTTATTGGGATTCACTATCATTTGGCTAACCTTTCCTTTCTTCTTAAAATAAAATCCCTTATGTCTGCGTGGTATATTCTCTTTGTTTCCATTAAAGCCCATCCATCAGGTGACATAGGATGTCTGCGGTTTATGTGAGAAAATTTAAATATTACACATAAGTCTGCTCTATCAGTGAGTATATCAAAACTATAGGTTGTATACCTTTCAGGAAAATCGGTTGCTGTTTCATATTGTTTACTTAATTTGTCGTAATGTTCTTGTCGCTCCGTTAATTTTGACTTTAATTCGATTACGAGTTCGTCGCTAAAATTAAATTTATATTTACAAGCGTTAAACTTATCCCTCAAAAATTGTTCAACAAAATCAAGTTCTTGCTCCTCAAAATCTTCCTCTTTTTTTCCAAAACCAATAATAACACATGTCATTTTTTTGCTCCTTTCATTTTATTCCTCCCTTTTCATCTACAACCATCAACTTATCAGTTTGAATAAGTATCCATTGCCCATCCTGAACCTCAATGCTCCCAATATATTTCGCTTCTGGCGGTATCTCTTGTTCTGGTCCGGGATTCACTAAGAGTCCCAGAATTTGGTCGGCTCTATAAACGTCAATTTTATTTTTCATTTTGTTCCTCTTTTCTTCTTAAAATAAAATCCCTTATGGTGTACTCTCTTTGTTTCCATTCAAGCCAATTTATTCTTTTTCATTTGCCCTCTCTATTTTTTTTGTCGCAAATACATATTTGATCTCTTTTCCAATTGCCTGAGTAAGAATATCATACCTCTTTGCAAGTTGCTTAGCTTTCATTGTATCGATTTTGATTGCATTTATATAAGAAATATCAGCATCTTTACATAACATGATAAACTCAGGAGTATTGACTACTGTATAAATCTTTTCAAAGTAGCCAATCTCTTTGTCTCCAACCTCTATTCTTTCACCAGTCAATTCCACATGCTTCCTCAACATCTCCTCATACAAATCAACTTGTGCTTTTAAATATAGATACTTCTCGGCAATGGCTCGCATATCATTATTGTCTACTTCTTTCAATCCATAATCGCAACTGCGTTTGTACTCACAATAAGCGCATTCAGAAGTCTTGGTAGCCATTCTCAGAACTCTTCTTTTAGCTTTTTCTATCTCCTCTAAAACAAAATCAATTGATGGTGGTTCTGTATCAATCAATGTTACTGGCATGAACTGATTATATGTTGCAAGTATCCCTATTTTATTTTTTTTGACAGGTTTTTCTTGGTTAGCAAGTGCGAGATAAGATAGGAGTTGCAGTCTATCTCTTTCGTTGATATTTGAGTTATAGCGACATTTAATATCAAGTATTAACCTACTGTTTTCATTTTCCAAAACCACATCAGCATATGCAGTGTATTCTATATCATCAGACTGAAAATAGTGTTTGTAAGCTTTTTCGATGTATATATTGCCTTCAAGATAAGGTTTGAGATAGAGTTCGAGATGATCTATTTGTCTTTTGAGAAACTTTGTCTGTATCTCTTCATGAATTTTCTTGGCTTCTGTATACTCAGGAACTTCTGTATCTGGTGGTAGGTTTTGAATATATCTTTTTTCATAAGCAATCTTACAACCCCTTGTGGATTCTATCTTACTGAAACTCCATCTTTCCATCTTTATTCTCCTTTCTCTTCTCTTTTTTCTTCTGTTACGTATACTAAGTCTGAATATAAACGTAGCTCTGTGTCTTTTGCTGTGATACCAAATTTATAATAATGCCCACCATCAAGAATTTCCCTTCTTACATCCAAACCTGCATTATCTAATGCGATAAAAAAACTTTCTGGTAATCCATCAATGGATATGTAAATTTTCATCTTATACCTCCTAAAAATACTCTTCAGCTTCTCTTTGCATTTCCTGTTCAATCTCAACTATTCTGGTATCAACCAGTTTTGAAATCTCAGTCAAGTTTTCTGCTTCAATAAGTTCTTTAATTCTTTTTAAGAGCTTCAACTCTGATAATGTCCACATTTTATCTCTCCTTTGATTCTTTTGGAGTTTCTTGAAAACTCAATTTAATATCATCATCAATAGTAATAGCGTATGAGCCATCTTCACAATGAGTTACTAAGCCCGCTTGTTTGAGTCTTTCAAGGAACTCAAGAGGAATATTCCGAATATGAATATTGGATACCTTTGGTATTGTGTATTCACTTTCCTCGACCTTAAGTGTTAGACTTTGTTTATCGATTGTAAAACTCTTTGAGAAAAAGAATATTTCTATTGATCTTACATTAAAATCAGAGGTGTAATGATACCTCTCAATTACACCATCTTTTGAAACTCTCGATTCGACCTCAAATCCAGCATCTTCAAGTTTTTTAAAAAATTCCAAAGGAATATCATGAATGAAAATTGTGAATATTGATGCCATCTTAGACCTCCTTTTTTAAATTAATTATCACTTTTTTAGCCTCATCTTTTGTTATTTCGTTCAATTTTGAGATTTCTCTTACAATGGCATCAGTGTCCTCTTCTGTTGCTAATCCAAGTGCAAGGGATAAAGAGTATCTCTTTGCATAAGTTAGAGCAGACCCCCATTCTTGAATTGGGAGCATTCTTCCTGAGTACTCTACGATTGTTTTAAATGAAGTCGTTTCTTGATGCCCCATGTGGTGGGTAATAATGCATTTCACATTAACAGATTTATTCTCAAACTCTGTCTCAAATCTGTACGACAACCCATATTTTTCAAGCAAAGGTTGGATTGCCTCTATAATGTCATCGAAAGTAGCGTAACTGTATCTCACAGTGCCATCTTTATTTTTGACTATTCTTGACTTTTTGATTGGTTTGAGTTCTGATTGAAAGCTTGATAATGCGTGGTAAAATTCTTCTTTTGCTCTCTCTTCTTTCATTTGCTTTCTCAACTCTACAAGCCTTTCAAGTGTTCCTACATCAGCTTTTTCAACTGCAACCTGAGCCATCGCTATAATTATATCTTTTGGTTGAATCATCTCCCCTTTTTCTTCGATCCTTTCATTTTTACTCTTTCCTTCCTCTAACATTTCTTACCCTCCTTCGTTTTGTTTAGATTTTTGTAACAATATATCATTTTATCATTATGTTTGTCAATATTTTTTTCAATTGAAAATTCTTATCTAACTATAATTAAAATTAATACCACCAAATATCTTGACAAAACATTTGAATATTTATTATACTTTTAAGAATCAAAAATCAGAAAGGAGGCTAAGACTATGAAAAAACTACAATTTCACTTATTAAAAAAAGGGTTTTTCAAAAGTGGTGGTTCGATGTACACCATATGCTTGCCTACCCACATAATGCAGGCATACGGATGGGAGAGGGACAGGGATTTAGAGATAACTATTTCACCAAATGAAGTCATAATTAGAAAAAAAGAAACTTCAGAATAAGATTTGGGGGAGAGATGGAGACATATGAGTATGCTAAATTTTATGTCAACGTTCTTGGTTTTTCTGTTATTCCCCTCATTGGTAAAAAACCCGCCATAGAGTGGAAAGAATATCAAAAAAGAAAACCTACGGAAGAAGAAATCAAAAAATGGTTTGTGGAAAACAACTACAATATCGGAATTGTCACTGGTGCTATTTCAGGAATTGCAGTCATTGATTTGGATAGCAGAGAAGCCATAGAGTTTTCGAAACTAAATAAGTTTCCTAAAACTCCATGTGTTAAGACCTCAAAAGGTTATCATCTCTATTTCAAATATCAAAATGGCGTTCGAAATTTCCAAAAGAGACCTGATTTGAAAGACATCGATTTACGAGCTGATGGTGGTTACATTGTAGCACCACCAAGTATACATCCAGATACAAAAATCAAGTACGAGTGGAAAATAGTTGTAGGTGAGGTCGATTATGCGGAGCTACCTGAAATCATATTACAAAAACCATCTGTGAGTAACAATTTGAAAGAACTTTACAAAGGTGTTTCTAAAGGACAGAGAAATGAAACATTGACAAGGCTTGTAGGTTCATGGGTATCCGATGGTTTATCATTTGAGGAATGTCTTGAGAATGCATTACTCTGGAATGAAAAGAATGATCCGCCATTACCAGAAAAAGAAGTTACCTCAACGGTAAAGAGCATATTTGAAAGGCATAGAAAAATTGATATACTCCCACCAGTATTTGAAAATGTGGAAGTGCCATTCGGATATGAAATGTTTAACCCACAAAGCAAGCTGTATTTCAAAATCAAGAATATTTCTCAGGACAAAGAAGGGCTAAGGTGTTATCTTGAGATTAGATGTGAAGATGATAGAGCTATAGCAAAAGATATTTACAGTGCTAATTTTAATTTTCACTCATCCAGAGGAACTCAAGAACTTGCAAAAGTTTTATCAGCAAACTTACCTTTTTTAGCTAACCCTACACAATTAATAGAAAGTTTTAAAAAAGAATTTAAAAAATGCTATTCCACCAGTAATGTCAAAAAAATAGAAAACAGCAATATTGCAAGTTACGAAGTTGAATTTTTATTACAACCCTTTGTCATTAAAGGTAATATAAATTTGGTATATGGTCTTGGAGCCACTGGTAAAAGTACATTTGCATGCTATCTTGCATGTTTACTTGATAAAAGAGGATACAAAGTCTTATATCTTGATTATGAGAATCCCACACCAGTTGAGATTGAACGATTAATCCTAAAAATATCTTCAGATGTTAATCACACTTATGTTTTATGTCCAAAAACAAAACTAATTAATACTATTGAAAGATTATACGAAGATGTAAAAAAACATGAAATTGACGTAATAATAGTTGATAGTGTTATTAAAAGTATGGTTGCGGATGTCTTTGACCCTGAAGCAGTATCCCTTTATACCACATCATTATTTAAAATTCCTGTTACATGGCTATTAATTTCACATGTCGCTAAAAATACACCCGATGGAGACCCGTATGGAAGCGTATTCTTCTTTAACGATGCAAGAAATGTCTGGTTTGCAAAAAGAATTACCAATCATGAAAATAATATCATTCAACTTATTCACAAGAAATCAAATTTCACAAAACTGTTTCCATCTACCATCTTTGAATTTAGATATGAGGATAAAAAAATACACATAGAACAGAAAAGTATAGAAGATTATGGAACAATCACTGACCTCATATTACTTGCACTTTCAGAAGAACCAAAAACCTTTGCACAACTTAAAAAAGAACTACCAAGCGTAAATACTAATAAGCTAACTACTTATCTTAATAGATTAAAAAAAAGAAACCAGATCAGGTCCGAAAATGGTTTGTGGTCAATCATCGAGGATGAGTAACAGGTGAGTAACACATGAGTAACAGGTAAGTAACAGGTGAGTAACACCATGAGTAACAGTCATTTTTTTTATAACCTGCCCTATATAGAGAAAGTGTTACTTATGGTACTAAACGTAATAATATTAGCTATTTATACCAATTACATGTTACTCATCTTGTTACTTTTGGTGTTACTTTGCTGTTACTCAAAATACGCCTTTGTTACTCAAATTCTTTGGTATTTTCCTGGTAACCGGTATCTAGTACTAGTACTAGTATATAAAATATATTATATTCTTTTATTGAATTTAAAGATACGTATTAGTAAAAGTATACTCTTACTATATTGTTATGTGATACTAATACCATACGTTACTATAACGCTACGATTGAGGTAGATGTTGATGTTGGTGAGATTTAACAAACCAGTAATAGGTTGGAAAGCTTGTGTTGGTGATTTAGTAGACATGCCTGATGATGTCGCATCGCAACTCATATCCCAAGGAATTTTAACCCCAGTCAATAACTTTGAAGAGGAACTCACATTGTGGGGTCTGTCTAACTTGCAGAAAAGGGATAAAGAATTCATCAAGTTTGTCTGCGAGTTGTTTGGTGGTGAAATAGTCGATGTGAGGCAAAGGCAAATATGAGAATTCTTTCTGTAATCCCCAAATTTCGTTTTTTTTGCAAAATGCGATATAAATATCGTCTTTGGTTTCGAAATGCGAAATTTGGAGATTCTACGCAATTACAGATACTATTTTTTGGGGGGTAGGTCTGATGTTACAAAAAAGGCTATAACGATTTGAGTAAAAAAGCCCGCCTTTATGGCGGGCTGAATATTTGATTTTCCACCTAGGAATCCTACTGAGTGAGGAATTTTTCTACCTCTTCACATATTTCTTCCACTTTCTCCCCAGTGGGAGAGAGTGTATAGGAAAAATCATTTTTGGAAATCCTACGCCCCGTAATGTGGGCGCGGACTCTGATTTTGCCTCTTACATTGATTAAAGCCCAGGCCGTTTCGCCCAGGCTCCCCCTGGGAGAATGAAACTCTCTCCCAGAGGTTATAACCTCAACTTCTCCTCCTTCCACAGCCTCAACTGAGATTGAGGCTGTGCCTCTATACCCTGATCTTTCAGTGATCAAGGCAACCCAATGCTCGTTCTCCGCTGGGCGGAGAACGAGCCCCCCCTTGGGGGTTTTGACGACCTTGGCCCCCACAAGGGGGAAATCAAGAGTTTCCTCCTCGTTGACCAGATCCCGATGCACCCAGATGCGGGTGCGAATATAGTTATGAGCTCCTGAGCGGAGCTCGAAGAAGAAAAAGCCCCTCTCATTTTTTTGAATTTCTTGTTTCATTCTTTCACCCTCCATAAGGCTTGCTTACTGCCCTTACCCCACCAAAGGTGGGAGACCCAAGGCTTGTATCAAGCCTTATGTCAATTGGGGGAAATCGTGAAGTGCATCTATTTCTTCACGATTCCCCCTCTTGTCTATTTTGCCTCCTTTCTTTTTTTAGGGAAGCCCCAAACTTCCTGAGCTTCCCTAAGTATGTCTCTTTTGGCCCAGCGGATCAGGGATTCCCGATCGCTGCAATTCAGAACCCGTCTGGAAATTCTGCGTTTCAGCTCGGGAAAATCCCTGGATATATAGATATTGTCTCTATCAATTTGGATTTCATACTTTCTCATTTTTTCACCTCCTTTCTAAATATATATAAAGCAATTCCTATACCAATATCAAATATTTTATCATACATTTTATCAGTATTGATACCAGCAAAAACCACTACATATAGTATTGTAAAATTGCAACTGTGAAATGAATTACATAAATGGGATAAGTGCTTGATAAATAACATTTTTTATTATGTAATGTATTTCATAGTGTGTGTGATATTTGCAACATTACATTTTCAGATATGGCATACCTCTTGCTTCAGTTAGTATTTTTCAAAAAAGACTGGAAAAAACGATTGCGTAGAATCGTCATATTTCGATTTTTTTGGGTACACATGACTTATCATATTGACCAAGGTGAGAAATGCGAAATTTGGGCATTCTACGCCATCAATATATCTTGTATTAAATATCAAAAAATCTCAAAAAAACCACAATATATAGTGGTATGAACCACCAAGCCTTCAATTTGAAAGTCAAAGTAACAAAAAATAATTGCCTTTGCACCGATAAATACCCCCCAAAAATGTATGAAATATCATACGGTTTTGATTTGGGACATTGAATGCAAAAAAAGTAGGAAAGAAAAAATTATAGGTAGGCTCGCAATGAAAAATAGGCCATAGGCCGAAGGCTGAAGGATAATAAAAAGCTTTGAGTTATAAGCAAAGGTTTATTTCATAGAATGCTTGTTTTTCTTCAGCCTTAAGCCTAATAACATCCTTATAGGTAGGCTCGAAAAAGAGGGGTATAGCCTTCCCAACCACTATTGCACACGCAATGTTTACTGGATATTTTGTTGTTTTTTGGTATCCTTTCCACTGTTATCCATTTGAAACTTACTATCCTGAAAGTGTATCCAATGGAACTTCTTTTGTAGTGGCCTTTTGATTAGTGATTCTCTATCCAGTCTTTATTCTGATGTGAACTCTTTGTTTTTATCCCAAGCAAGATCGTAGGTGTTAGGTCCGAGATATGTGAGAGGCTATGTTATTCAGCCTTTACTTTTGCCTTTTGCTTACGTCATTCCCTAATTCTTGCATTATACCCCCATAGTCTGATTCAATCTTTTGCTTAAATTGGGTATCAAAAATCCTCGGGTAAATACTTTCCAGTATCAAAAATTTAAGCAATTCTGTTTAGCAAGGCTAAAATATACCAGATAAGCTTGACAAGATTAATGCAGGAAGGCAAGCAAGGGGTTAGCATACCCTTCTTGTTATCTTAACCTCTTTGTTATTTTAGCCTTCTTGTTATTTTTGCCCTCTTCTTGTTATTTTACCCTCCTCATTATTTTACCCCCCTTTGTTTTACCCTCCTCGATTTTATCCCTTATTTTTCTTATCAATTATTTAACTTCACTTGACATTAACTTTTTGATTTGTTAATTGTTAAACATGTTTGGTAGGATTCAGTTAGGGTTTGGGAAGATAATGGAGGCAAAATCTCCGACTCCTGATGAATTTGATGTTGTTATTATTGAGTCTGGCAAATCTCTTAATGGTGTTGTATTTCCAGATGATACTCTTAAGAATGCAAAAGACAAATTCCAATATGCTAAATGTTTTGCGTATGAATTTTTGGGTAAGGTATTTGACCACTTACCTGATGATGTTAAGCGCAGGTTTCCACAAGGTTTTGCTAAAAATTTTGTGGGTTATTTTAAGAATCCAAGATTTACGGAGTTTAGAAAACCTGACGGTTCGATAGTTAGGGGTATTGTAGCGACCTTCAAGGTGACTGCGGATTGGTTAAAGAAGACGATTTCTTCTATAGTTGAAGATGGTATCAATGCACTTAATAACATGTTTGGTTTTTCTATTGATGCCTATGGTGATACTGAGAGAACCAGTGAAGGGATTGTTTGTAAGAGTTTAGATGATATTAATTCTGTTGATTTGGTCACATATCCAGCGGCGGGGGGTAGGTTTTTGAGGGTTGCTACTTCGGTTTTGTTTAAAATACAAGTAAAGGAGAGCAAAATGGACAAACTCTATTATCTTGTAAAGGGATTTTCAGGTGAAGAGATTGGGGATACTCATGCCAAACTTTTTCTCTCAGCTATTGGTGAGTCTGTCGAAGATTTTGACCAAGCAGATATGGATGCTATAAAATCTGCTATTTCGGAGTGTATTTCTCAGTTGTCGAATGTTGAGCATTGTAAGGAGATACTGCAAGCTCTTGTTAATCTCATTGAGGAGAAAAAGAAAAAGAAAAAGGGTTACCCTGAGTATCCTAATTATCCTGATTATCCGAAACCTGATAAGGAATCAACTGATGATGATGTAAGGCAAAAACTTTCTGAATTGGAATCATTGATTAAGGATATGAGACTTAAGGAGTATCTTGAGTCTGCGTTATCAAAGACCAAATTATCATCGGCATCTAAAGAAGTTGTTATGGCTGGCAAGTATAATTCTACTGAGGAAATTGACAAGAAGATTGATGAGTTGGTAAGGATTGAGGCATCATTTAAGCAGGATTGGGGGTTCTCGCCTCGTGTTGAGATAACCGAGTCAGAAGGTGAGTCCTTGTATAAGATGCTTGATGATGTCATTGAGGGCAAGGCATCTCTTAAGGAAGCATATATCAAGTTTACTGGAGATAGTAAGATAACTGGTGAAATAAGTAGCTGTCATCAGAAGGGTCAAAGGAGGATGACAGAATCTTTATCATCTTCAGATTTTCCAGTAGCTTTAAGAGATGCTATTCATAGGGCTGTCTTAAAAGAGTATGCAATGCCTAAGCTTCAGGAGTGGAAACTCGTTGTAAGTGATATAGTACCACTTACGGATTTCAAGGAGTACAAATGGATAAAGACTTCGGGTTATGATGAATTACCCGAAGTCAAGGAAAGAGAAAATTACCCCGAGGTTGGTACTTCTGGAACTGAAGAGGCCGTTACCTTAAAGGCAACAAAGAGGGGTTTGATTGAGACTGTGACTATTGAGATGATTAGGAATGATGACTTGCTTGCCTTAAGGAGAATACCAGTTAAACTTGCAAGGGCGGCGGCTTTGACACTTCACAAGGCTATATTTAATGGTATTTTTGTGAGCAATCCAACATATGCTGATGGTACCTCACTTTTCCACGCCAATCATAATAACCTCTTAGCCTCTAATGCAATATCAGCATCGGGGTTTATGTCGGTTAAAAGGGCAATGTCATCTCAAAAGGCATATGGTACGACATCAGACCCATTAGGTTTATATCCCAAATGGTTGGTAATTCCAGAAGGGTTAGAAGATACTGCATTCAAGCTTTGTAACTCAACTGTATTTGTAAAGGCTACTGATGAGAATGCAACAACTCCAAACATCATAGCTAAGAAGTATGGAACTGACTACATCATAGTTAGCTATTGGGATATCGCATCAACAACTTGGTATGCAGTGTGTGACCCCAAGGATTGTCCAACGATCATTGTAGGTTTCTTGGATGGTAATGAGAATCCAAGGGTTTTGAGAGCAGATAACCCAGAATCAGGTTCAATGTTCTATGCGGATAAGATTGCTTATAGGGTTGACCATGTATGGGGTGTCACTGTGGCTGATTATCGTGGCATGGTCAAATCAACAGCATAGGAGGTGAAATATGTCTAAATATCTTTTTGCAGATGCAGGGTTAATAGATACTGTTTGCTTACCTGATGTTGCGGGTGCAAATACAGCTCAGACAGCTGGTGGTTTTGTAGCACCCAAAGATATAGTCATTACCTCTGTCTATTTGGTTGCGGATTCCGCTATCACTGGTCAAGATACAAACACGATTACTATATCATTGAGAAACTATGGAGCCTCTGGAACTGGAACAGCGGACCTGGCGTCATATACTTTCACATCGGGTAAAAATGCTGGTGCAAGAGTTCCGCTTGCTCTTTCACTTTCAAGCACTGATGTTAGTCAAGGCGAGGTTCTTGGTGAGGTTCTTTCTCTTGTTGGTACTGGTATGACTTATCCAAAACATAGGCTACAGATAACTTATAAATACAAATAATTTAAGTGGGGAAGTCTTTCTCTCATGGGGAAGGCTTCCCTACTCTATATAAAGAGGTGGCAGGTTGGCTATTGGACAAAGCACTGCTCTTACCGATATCACATCTGTATTACTGAAAGCACTTCGGGTCACTAAATCAGCACTTGCAAATAAGTATACCCAATATATTTATTCCCAAATCACTCAAAAAGCACCAAAAGTCACTGGTGAGCTTATTGATAAGATTGGTAAAGACATAATCTTAGGTAATGAGGTCTCTATCGGAAGAGTAGTCTCAAGAGCAATATACTCTCAAGCAGTGGAATTTGGAAGAACATCACCAAAAGTGCCACCTCATGGTAAAAATTCAAGACTTAGAAGATGGGTGATTATGGTATTAGGGACTGATGATTTACGAGTTGTTAGAAATATCGCTCTTGCTATAGCTAAAAGAGGAATTCCAGGCAAACATGTTTTCTTCAATGTATGGAAAGAATTTGTTAAGGAATTGCATACAAAACTAACAAGGGATATTAGAGAATGTATAAGGAAATACTTGAATATGTTAGGCTATCGATAGATAGTCTTAACATAGGCAATGTCTATGATTATATGCGTTGGTCGACCAATTGGTCTTCATTTCTCTCACTCTTCAAATATGGTAAGAAAATTTCTGGTTGGATGGTTACAAGAACAAAGACTTTGGAAGAACCAGAGTCATACCCCTATCATAAAAGGGAATATACCTTTAAAATCTATGGATTTTACTCCCTCAAAGATGACGAAATGTCTGAAAAGACATTTCAGTCAATGATCGAGTCTATATGTGATAAATTTAGGGGAGACCCCACCCTTGGTGGAAAGGTAATAGATTCAAATCCAGTTCAAGTATTATCTGTAGAGTTAAGGGAATTTGGTGACATACTATGTCACTTTGCAGAATTAGAATTAACTTGTTGGGAAAGGAGGTCAGTGGCATGATAAGAGTTGGTGGTTCTTATTATGAGATAAATGGCAAATATTATCCGTTTGATGATGAAACGGGTGAAGTATTAGTTGGAGGTAAAAAGGTCAAAGTTGAGGACTTTATGAAAGACCTCAATAAACAGAAAAAACAGGGTAAAGAGGAGGATATAAAAGATGTTAACAAGGAGAACAGTTCTATTAGCAAAGGTTGAGACTACTTATGGTCAAGACGCATCGCCTACGACATCTAATGCGATACTTTGCACCAATCCAGAGCTTACTGCTGATGGTAAGATACTAACAAGGGATTACGTTAGAGACACTATATCAAGAATGCCTCACTCGATAGGGCGTATATTAGTCGATGTAAAGTTTACGACTGAAATGAAGGGTTCAGGTGATGCGGGTAGTTCAACCTCTATAATTCCAGAAGTAGCACCTCTGTTAAGAGCATGCGGATTATCCCAAACTATTCAGGGAGCTGCTGCACCATACACAGCTTTATACGCACCCATATCAACCAATTTTGAGAGTGCTACAATTTATATCTACTATGATGGCTTGCTACACAAAATAACTGGTTGTCGTGGGACCTTTGATTGTGAGATGGTTGCGGGTGAGTATGGAAAATTCAATTGGACTATGAGGGGTCTCTATCAAACACCTACAGACGCATCTATGATTAGTGGTGTGTATCAGACTTCAAAACCACCCATACTTGAAAATCTTAACCTCACTATAGGCACATTTTCTCCAGTGGCAAAGGATTTCAAGTTTTCACTTGACAATACTCTTGCTGAAAGAGAAGACCTCAATTCTCCAAAGGGGTTGAAAGAGATAATGATTACATCAAGAGACCCAAAAGGTAGCATTGACCCAGAGGCTGTTACTAATGCTACTTATGAATTTTGGTCAAAGTGGGAGAATGCAACAGAACAATCATTATCTTTTGTTGTTGGAACAGCTAATGGAAACAAATTTCAAATCACATCATCAAAGGTGACATTTAGTTCTTTAAAGTATGCGGATAGAAATGGATTAAGGGTGTTTGATGCGGGTCTTACCTTTGCAGGAAGTGATGATGAGTTTGTAATAAAATTTATGTAAAAAGGGGGTTTTATGAATTTAGACTTCGATGTCTCTAAGACAGAGCAAGAAGTAATAATTAGGGTCGAAAGAGAAGGAGTTGAATATATCCTTAAACATATTGTTAGAGAACCAACAGCCGAAGAGTGGAAAGAATTCCAGAGGATGAGTTGGAGAACAGTAATAAGAGGTCGTAAATTGGATTTGGAGGATAACTCTTTTTCAGCAAGAAACTGGCTATATGACAAGATATGTCTCAGGGTCGAGGGATACTGTGACAAGGGTGTACCACTTGATATGAGTAATGATGGTTGGAAATCGAAGATACCAGCGAGTCACAAGCAACAAGTGATAATGGATATGGCAAGGATATATTCGTATGAGGGTGAATTGTCAAAAAACTCAGAAAGTGCCTCAGAACAATAATATCAAATAAGTGCTCTGGGGCAGAATATTGTGATGCTTATAAAATCAATCCTGAGTTATGTAAGACATGTCCAGACTCATATGAACCTGAGATGTTTACACCCATGTACAATTTTGCATTCTATTGTCTCGAGCTGTATATAATGTCTGAGATATTGTCTATAAGATATGATGAACTTACAAGGGCGGAAATATTAGGGATGGTTATAGCAAAAGAAGAAATTAATAGGAATTTGAGTAAAAACCTAAAGGATAAATAGAATGGCAGAGGCTAATTTTGATGTATCTATAAATGTCAAACTATCCTCTAAAGATGAGACATTGAAGTCTCAAATAAAAGAGACTGATAGTTTTATCTCAAGAATGATTAAAAACTGGAAAGATACTGTTGTTGTGTTTGCATTGGGTTATGCTTCGGTTGTTTCGATACTTTCTGTTATGAGAGCTATCTCAAATGAGGTGAGGAATGCATTCCTTTACTCAAAGGATTTTGAAGACCAGATGATGAGAATAGCTGGTCTTCTCACATCAATGTCTGGTGAGAAAGAAAATCTTGGAAAGGTATTTGAGAATGCTTATCATTGGTCATCGCTTGTATATGAAAAGGCACTTGAATTAGACCCCCAATTTATTGGAACAGCAAAAGAGCTTCTTGATACCTATGAGGCAATGGCCTCGAGAGGTGTCCTGATAAATGTCTTAAGGCGTGAAGACCTAAATTTATGGCTTGCAATATCTACAGCGGCTAAGGTGTTAACGCAGGACATAAATAAACAAAAACAGCTCTACCAAGAGGTTAGAGCATTTCTTGAAGGCACAGCAAGAGTAGGTTCCACATTAGCCATGGTGGCGAAAGCAACTAATGCTGAACTCTATGAACAGATGTTGCATGAAACGGATATTGAGAAAAAGAAACGGATAATTCTCCAAATGTTTTCTGGTTATCTCGAGATGTCAAAACATGTGAATACAACTTGGACCGCTATAACATCAACACTTGATACCTTACACCAGAAAGTTTTGAGAGCTGGTATAAGTGTTACATTTGAAAAGATAAAATCGCTACTCTCATCTATAAGCGAGGGGATAAGTAAAAATAAAAGTATCTCAGATAAGTTAGCGGGGTCAATCAACAAGATTGCATTATCGGTTTATGGGGTCCTTGAGAATGCTTACAATCTATTCAAACCCTTCTCATGGGTTCTTACAATAATTGAGAAGATTTTAGAAGGTCTCGGACTCATAGCTTATACCATAATCCCAACCATCACTAAATCATTTTCTGATTTTGTCAATAAGATAGTTATGGTGAGAGTACCATTACAGACATTAGCGGTCGCAATGTATGACCTTATGACAGGAAGTTTCAAGCAGGGATTAGATGACTTAAAGGTTTTCAAAAAAGATGTGGAGAATTACTGGGATGACCTCACTAAATGGGCTGATAAAGCAGGGGATGATATAATGGGTAATTTTCTGAAACGCTATGATGAATTCAAGGGTCAGATTCAAAAACCAATAAAACCACCAGAGATACCTAAATTAAAACCCTTTGGAGAGGAAGAACCAGCAATAGACAACAAAGTCTTAGAAGAATATCTCAGAGTCTTTAAGTTCTATATGGATGAGAGAATGAAGTTGGTTCTTAATGAAAGAGAATATGAGAAATATCAATTGGAACAGAGGTACGTAGATGAGATTAATAAACTTGAAGGTCATAATAGTCTTCGTAAGTTGCTTCATGAACAAATGGCACATGCATTAAGTGAGATAGATAAGAAATATGCGGAACAAGATGAGGATACCATGAAATGGCTCCTTGCACAAGCTAAAGGTACTCTGGACGCTGAATATGAATACAAAAAGTATATCGAGTTGAAAGAGCTGGAAGATAAAACAAAGTTTATTGATGATGAAGTAGCCAAAGAACAAGCAAGGACTAATATTATTAAAAGGCTTGATAATGAATTGATGATAGAAAAAATAAAGAATGAAAACAGACTTGCAGAGGCGAGTTCAAGGTATAGAATAGCTGAATATGAAATGCAGGAACCATTCATTTTCGATAACAAAGAAAGAATAGCATTGCTTGAAAAACAAAGAACTGAGTATCAAAACCTTTTAAATATACTATTTCAGGAATACAAGGTCTTATCTGAGATTAGGGATGTGGCACCAGAGGCTTGGTTTGAGACAGCTAATCAAATCAAAGATGTCGCAACAAAGATAAGGAATATAGATGAAGAACTTCTTGAAAGCTCAGATAATTGGTCTATGGGTATTAGAAGAGCATTTGAAGAGTATGAAAGGTCTTTATCAGGATTTAGACAAGCTTATTCAACCACAAACTCAATAATATCTGCAATGCAAAGAGGTTTAGAAGAGTTCTTTGATTACACATCAGAAAGGTTTCTAAGTTGGAGAGATTTGATATTGGACATACTTCATCAGATTTACATAGAACTGTTGAGAACATTTATAATTGCTCCCTTTATACAAGGGCTTAAGGGGATCGTGATGATGCCTATGATGGCTCCAGCACAACCAGCGACATCTGTACCAGTTACAATTCCACCCCCTGAAGTAGGATTTGCTTCCAAACCCTCACCAAAGGTGACTGTGAACATTCATAATAATACACCTTATAGAATGACCAGTGAGAATGTCTCAACGACATTTGACAGTGAGAACTACATTGTCAATGTTGTTATGAAAAATATAGACAAGAATTCCCCCTTGAGATACATGATTAAAGGAGTGAAATAACATGGATTATCCAACATTAAGTATAAATCCAGAATACCCTTATGTCATAACTTATGAGGATTCAACAATAAGGTCTGATTTTGAAGGTGGCTATGAGATAACGAGGAATAGATATACAAGGTTTAGAAGGATTATAAATGTTAACTATAAATATATGAGTTCTACAGATTTTACAACATTGAATAATTTCTATAACTCTGTTAGATGTACGGTATCATTTAATTTTACGTGTCCTGTTACCTCAACGGTTTATAATGTAAGATTTGCAGAACCAATAAATGCGGAATATGTATCTTATGGATACTATAATGTTTCATTTAAGTTGAAGGAAGTATGAAAAATTTACCACTTGATGTAAAAATAGAGAAAAATAAAATAGCAGGGGACTCAGCATGGATAATATTGCTTGAGGTCACCATAGACCAATACAATTTCAGACTCGCAAAAAATACCTCAGATGTAAGCTATGGTGGTCATACATATCAAGCCTTCAATTTTGAGTTGGATGCAACAAAAGAGACCTCAAGAGGCGAAATACCAACAATAGAGTTGAGGGTATCGAATGTAACAGACCTCTTACATCCATACCTCGAGGCGTATAATGGTGGTGTGGGTGGGACAGTCAAGATAACTGTTGTTAATTCAAATTACTTAAGTGAAACCTACCCATCATTGACATTTGATATTTTGAACACTGTTGTTGACAATTACTTCATCTACTTCACATTGGGAGCTGTCTCCCCATTAAGAAAGAGATTTCCAAAATACAGATATATATCAGACCTTTGCAATTGGGAGTTCAAAAGTGTTGAATGTGGTTACTCAGGCTCTGAAACAAGTTGTAACAGGACGTATTCAAGATGCTCAGAATTAGGTAATACATCAAGATATGGTGGCTTTTTGGGATTGAGAACGAGAAATGTCAAACTTGCTTAAAAAATACAACATTGAAGATCTTTTGGGTAAAGAATTTAAATGGGGGGTCAATGATTGCTACACACTTTGTGTTGAAATATTGGGGAGAAATGGCATTAAGATACCCAAATTTAATGCAGATGAGACAAGGGTATATGAACTTTACATAAGATATAATAAATACTTCAAAAGACATGAGATACCACAGTCTTTGTCAATAGTTGCACTAAAGGTTAAATATCCATTTGTAACTCACTTTGGTGTTTGTCTTGAGTACCCATACTTCATACATGTCATGCAAAAACGAAATGTATGCATTGAAAGACTGGATAGTCTTCTATGGAAAGGTAGGATAGATGGATATTATACCTACGAAAAAAATTAACATAGTAAGGGTATTCAACCCTTTGAGGTTTGATAGGGATACAGTGACCACTAATGTTGGATACCTCGATAATCTATATCTGATAAGACAAAAATATTTCATAGATGAAGCATGTGTCTCCTTAAACGGTCAAGTCGTAAGAGAAGAAGAACTTGCTCTAACTATACCAGCAGAAGATGATTACATAACATTTATACCCCTCATATATGGTGGAGGGAATAGAGAAGGCAAAACGGTCATTGCAGAATTAGCTATGATAGCACTGGCTGTGGCGGCTCCCCAGTTGAGTATGTACATGTTAGGTGTCAAGACCATGACTATGGGGGCTGTTTTTTTATCGACGATGATAATGACTGGTGGTGCTTTGCTTATCAATGTACTCTTACCACCACCAGAGGCACCAGATAAGGCGGGTGGTTCCTCTTACTCATGGCAACCTGTCACAAGACAAACACAAGGTCTACCTATCCCAATGATATTTGGTGAGTTTAAATGCAGGGGTAACATCATAAATAGCTATACAGAAATCATAAAGAACAAACAGTATTTATACTGTTTAATCAGTTTGGGTCTTGGTGTTGTAGAAGACATCTCAGATTTTAAAATAAATGATATTGAAATCGATGTTACAGACCCAGACTCACCAGCAAAGATAGAAGTTAGAAAGGGTTATCTTAATCAGACCTTAATTGAAGGTTTTGATATCACAAAGGTGGATTACTCAATAAATACAGAACTTCTTTGCAATCAGGAATACAATTACACCACTGTTGGTAGTAGTTGGGATAGTGTTGAGATTATTCTTTATTTTCCATTAGGACTTTACATGATTGAGAGTGATGGTGATAGAGAGGGTCAAAGAGTTATGTTTGAGATGTATGCCAGAAAGCATGGAACATCTGATTGGTATCCTGTATCGCCATCTATAACAGAAAGTGTTACGATTCATCAGGCAACTGCAAATAAGTACTCTGCAGGTATGTATGTGACCCTAATCCTTAAAAAGAGCGTTGGAACAATTACTTCATACATTGTAGAGAAATATTGGTACTCGTTTGAGATGTATGATACACAACCCTCAGGCTTTTATGAAGGCAAGCCATATGATGGATATCCCCTTGCTTATTGGACAAAGCTCACATCAAAAACAAAGTATATACTAAGTTCTGAGTATGGCGTAGAGAATATAAAAGGCATAGTTTACATATATGACAAAAGAAGTTCAGAAATGTATTACTCAGAAAAGTTTAATTGCTTTTCTGGTAAGGGACAATATGACATAAAGATTAAACGAATTACAGAAGACACAGACAATGTAAGAAAAATCTTCACCAAATCAATGTTGGTTAAGATTACCGAATGCTATAACGTAGGCTTTACTTATCCTCGCAATGTCCTTGTAGGTATAAAGTCACTTGCGAGTAAAAAACTATCTGGTACATTTTCATTCTCTTGTATAGTTAAAGGCTCTCTTGTAAGGGTTTATGAAAATTCTCAATGGGTAGTCAAATATTCAAACAATCCAGCATGGGTTGCATTGCATATCCTGACTCAACCTGTTTTTGATAACAATTTGAATGTTGTTAGATATGATGGTATGAGTCCAAATAACATTGATTTGACCAAACTTGTTGAATGGGCAGAGTTTTGTGATGAACTTGTACCAAATGGTAAGGGTGGTCAGGAAAAGCGTTGCACTTTCAATGGGATATTTGATGAAGATGAAAATCTTTGGGATGCAGTTATGAAGGTTTGTCAAGTGGGTAGATGCATACCAGTATATAATGGGTCTATGCTCACATTTGCTATAGATAAACAATCATCAGTAACTCAAAGATTTACAGTCGGTAATATCATAAAGGACTCATTCAAAGAGATGTTTATGGGTGTCAATGACAGGATTAATGAACTCGAAATAGACTACATTGATAAAGACTTGGGGTATGAGAAGACCACAATCACTGTTGTAAATGACAATATAAATGACTACTCTAACAAGGCAATGGTGACTCTGAGGGGAGTAACGTCAGCGAGTGAGGCATGGCGGTATGCTATGTATAGGTTGAATTGTAATCAGTATTTGAAAAGAACCATAGAATTTCAAGCAGATGTAGATGCTATCGCATGCACTCTTGGTGATGTTATAGAGGTTCAGTATGACATTCCTCAACAAAATGGGATACCAGATTGGGGGTATGGTGGAAGGATAGTTAGTGCTGGAGCGACAACAGTAACACTTGATAGAAAAGTTTATATCGATATAAGCAAATCTTATAAGATTATCATTAGACTTTCAGATGATACGTTTGTAGAAAAAAGTATTGTAAATCCCTCTCAAAGTGGAGAATATGACACAGTGACGGTATCGACATCATTTACAACAATTCCACAGCAATACGATATGTATGCTTTTGGTGAAGTTAACAAAGTTATGAAAAAGTTTAGGATTACTGATATATCATTGACACAAGAACAAAAAGCAACAATATCAGCAATAGAGTATTATGATGAAATATACGGTTCAGATACACAGCCTCCTCAAATACCAGATTACCAAATATCACCAGTAGAATTATTACCAGCTACCAATACATATGCTGAAGAAGTACTTTACATTGATGAGTCAGGTAATGTTGTGAGAAAGATAATGGTTAGATTCCAGAACCCAAATCCAGTATTCCAGCGAATAATTGTAATGTATTGGTCAATGAGAGACCCCCACTGGATTGATTGTGACAAAGTTGGTGATGATTATGCAATCATAGAGTCACCTTATCCAAGCACAACATATAGGATAGTTTTCATAACCATTGGTAATGATGGTAATACTCTAAATTGGAGTCAATGTCCAATAGTAGAGATAACAACGACTGACCAATACGGTATAATCGACTGGTTTTTGAATTTGCAAGTCTCTGGTTTACAAATATTTGGTAAGGGTAATGACACAACATTTGAGGGTAAGGATTGTAAGTTTGTTTGGAATGATATCAGTTCGACCCAAATAGATGTAGCCGATGACAATAGTGCAAACCCTCAAAGTCCAAATACATGGTTTAGAGATTATGAAGTAAAGATATTGGATAGTTCTGGCAATCTATTGAGAACTTATTATACACCTTCACCAGAATATACATATACATATGAGTATAACTATGTCGATAATAATGGCTCACCAACGAGGGGGTTCACTATAGAAGTAAGAGCAAGAGACAAATTTGGAAGACTTTCTCAAAAGGCGTCACTCACGGTCAATAATGCGCCACCACCTGTCCCTGATGGAATTAGTGTGACTGCTTATTATAATGCCTTTGAAGTTAAGTATTATCCAGTCGATGTCCCAGATTTGGTTGGTTATATGATACATGCAAGCACAACTCCTAACTTTGAGCCATCATCAAGTAACCTTATAGCAGATACACCACAAACCTCATTGTTGGTAACTGGTGTTAGTGGGACTTGGTATGTAAAACTCGCCGCCTATGATACATTTGATAAGACTGGTTTGCTATATTCTAATCAATATCAGGTCACAACACTTGATGTTAGTACACCAGATACCACACCACCAAATACACCGACAGGATTATCACTCCAAACAGGTATAGGTAAAAATAATGATGGTTCAGATTTTGCCTATATTTATGCAACATGGAATGCTAATACAGAGCCTGACCTTGCTTACTATGAATATAGATGCAAAGAATCAGGTGGAAACTATATGTATGGTACTACTGGAACGAATTCGATGATCATAAAACCATTGAGAAGTAATATTGTCCATTATGTAGGGGTCAGAGCAGTTGATACATCTGGTAATAAGTCATCTTGGACTTCAGATTTGTCAATTACTACATCTGCTGATACAACACCACCATCACCAGTGATCAATTTGACAGCAACAGCGGCTTTCAAAACGATCTTCTTGTCATGGACAATGCCTGCAGATAAAGACATCAATTATGTAGAAATATTCAGAAGTAATGACAGTAATAGAGCTAATGCTGTTTCAATAGCCAAAGTAAAGACAAGTTTCTATGCAGACAATATTGGTGTGTATGGAGTCACAAGATATTATTGGGTCAAGGTCTGGGACACTTCAGATAATGCTTCATCCGAGGCAGGTTATGTGAGTGCTACTACTGCTAATATAAAGAACGCTGATATAGACGACTTTGCGATAACTGCTTCAAAGATATGGACAAAGATACCGATAGTCACTGGTGACTCATGGTCTGATAATTCACCATCATCTGGTTATGTCTCTTGGAATGCACATACACTTTATTACAATGGCACAGCTTATAATATTGCTTCAGGCAACACCAATAATAAATACATATATTGGGTTTATCCCAATAACTCATATAGTTCAAGTAATACAAATCCAACACTTGATGATAACTCCTTTATAATAGCTACGAACATAAATGGTTACCATGACCTTGCTTGGAATGCCATAGCCAATCAGGTAATAGGTTCTGCTTATATACAGGACTTAGCTGTCAATAATGCAAAAATTATTGACTTATCGGCAGAAAAGATAACAGCTGGTGATATCGCTGTAGATAGACTCATAGCTAATAGTGCTAATGCGGTGAATCTTGGTGCTGTAGCAATTAATGCTGA
>Ga0315298_1001650_pt1 | contig 40201 bp, 40 predicted proteins | sample WHS_1_MG_FD_203077 | JGI IMG/M metagenome (GOLD analysis project Ga0315298, IMG submission 203077) | Extremophilic microbial mat communities from Washburn Hot Springs, YNP, Wyoming, USA - WHS_1_MG | ecosystem: Environmental > Aquatic > Thermal springs > Hot (42-90C) | place: USA: Wyoming... | reverse complement strand
TTCGTCATCTCAGGATGGGTTAAACATAAAGCCTTCATCTTCTCTTACCTCCCTTTATTTTAATTGGGAGGCATTATACCATAATATATCTTATATGTAAACTTATTTATGACGTTCACTATAAGAAACGAGGACGTCCTTCCTATCAAACCCTTCTTTGCTTCGAAAGTAACACAAGAGATATATGGGAGGGCATTTATTTGGCGGGCGATATCCATCCTGCATCCCATACTATAGATCTTCTGAAGAAAAATCTCTTAAAGCTTCCCTCCGGAATTCGACAGATTTGAATACTGGGTGATTCGGCCCTCTACGACCATACGATCGTCAATTTTCCTCAAGAAATTCAGGCCTGTTATGCCATTCTGACTCGAATCACCAAGCCTATCCAACATTACTTTTGGAGGTCTCCGTTACGAAGAAGCCTCTCCGGAAGTCTGGGTCTCGGAATTCAAATGCAAATCCTGGCGATGGAAAACTGTTCAGCGATTCATAGTGGTTCGCCGTCTTCTTCCAGAGAAGCCTTCCTGGCAACTTTCCATCTTCCAGATGATAGCATATATTTACCAGCTGATTGTTACCAACCTCCCCCTGAAACCTCTCAATCTCTGGCGATTCTACAACCAGATAGCCGCAGGAGAGCTTATCATTCAGGAACTTCTCGAAGCCTATAACCTTGGGATAATCTCTTCCAGAGATTGAGCTTCCAATCAGGCCTATTTGCATCTGATGCTCTTTGCTTAAAACCTGATCAATTGGTTCGAGCATCTTTGTTTCCCTCCCGATTGGCAGCATCTCAATATTCAGATGATTTAAAATCGACTATTCTCAAAGCCAGGCCACTTGGTTCGTCCCCCGTGCAACCTACATTAGATTTACTTAATAGCTACCCATATTCAAAAACATTTATGCAAATTTTACGGAATATCAATAAATTCTTTTATTAAATAGAGAACTATTATCAAAATCTCCGAATAATTTTAAAGTCAACCATTTTTCAAGGCTAAGCTCAAGGTTAAGGTAAAGGTTGAGATTAAGAACAATAGTACGGATTAGGTAAAATGGTTTCGAGGCCCGTTTCGTTAAACGTCTTTTGAGAAATGATCTAAAAGATTTAACCACTGAAATTTATCCCAAAAGGTATCTCTTTAATTCAAAAAAGAAAGGTTTCATATCGGCCCAGCGGTTTACTTCGTAATGTATATTTTTATCATAAAAATTCAAGAAATTGATTAATGAACGAATCTTATAGATAAACCCAACATGGTTTTTAAAAGTCAGATAGAGATTATCAAGATCACCGAGGAGCCAGCGGCTTTTATTGCCAATTTTATAATTATTGACAAAATCCGCCTTTTTCCCTATTGCTATTTGATAAAGCAGCCATGGGAAATCTACTCCCGAATCTATTGCCAGTTGAAGAGAACCCCAGAAGCGTGCATTCACTTCCATTAAATATGGACATCCTCCTTTTGACACTTTAAACTCAACCATCGCTGGTCCGTGCCAATTTACATAATCAAGAATTTTTTTAGACAATTTTTTTAGATAGGGATCAACGGCTATGCTTTCACTTAAAACGCTTACCCCCCCAGAGGGAGGTTTTTCTCTTAAACGCCTGTGAGCAAAGAAGCATACAGGGATCCCCTGATTATAAATAGTAAAAATCCCTCTCCCTTCTCCCTCTATATATTCTTGAATAAGGAATGGATAATTCCGAAAATAATCAATGGATTTTACTTTTTCTTTTAAATCTTCCATAGAATTAGCGTATACCACAGAAGCAGAAACATATTTGCCATTATCTTCTATACGAGAGCGGAATGGTTTGAGGACAAGAGGAAAATGCCAGGATGTTAATGTTGAGGTTAAGGTTAAGAAGGATGAATAATTTTCTATAAAGTAAGTCTTAGGACAAGGGATTTCGAGTTTTTGGGCAATTTTAAATAGCTCCCACTTATTCGTTAATTTTTCATATTCATTGAAATGAGCAAAAGGAATATTTATAAAGCCAAATTTTTCTTTATTTTTCAAAATTATATAAGTAGTAATATCTGTAACGGGGAAAATTACATTGATATTTCTATTTAAAATTTCTTTTTTAATAACATCAATAAATTTTTCTTGAAATTTATATGGAGATGGATATGAGAAGCTTTCTTTACAAAATTTTGATGACCCTGCAAGGGATCGTGTTGTCTCATCCGCAGTTACCACCCATATTCCACGTTGGCCTAAAGACCGAGTAATAGCCAGAGCTGGTCTTTGATTTGCATCTAAAACAAGAACTTTTTCCATTTTAAGCGTTAGTTCAATGGTCTAATTTAAAAGTTCGACATTCAAAATTCAATGTTCGAAGCTCGAATTTAAAAAATAATTATTCAATCGAAGATTTTATATGATGGATTTAGGCATTCAGAAATAGTTATTGATGTTATGCCATCCTCCTTTGTAAATGATAGAAATTCTCTTATTCGGCTATAAAATTCTTCTTCATCCTTTTTGTTTTTAACAAATTGGTTTAATCCTTCTTTTAAAGAAGACGAATGAAAAGTCATATTAATTAATTTATATTCCTTTTTTTTCACTAATTTTAAAAGATTAATCATATCCTTTGCGCTATAGATTTCAGGAGAAAGCCACACTAAATTAAAAAAATTAAGTATTTTTAAAATTCTGACAATTCTCGCCATTTTAAAGATTTTAGTTCTAAAAATTTTCAATAATTCATGATAAATTTTAAAATTATTTTTTAAAAAGCCTATTGTCACTGGAATCTCAATCATATCGCCATTTAATGATTTTTCAGGAAAATTATCATACGAAAATCTGAATGGCTCAGGATAAATATCTGAAAAATCTGGGCCATAATGATAATTAGACCAATCTGTGAAAGGTGTAACTGAAGTATCTATTTTAAACCCGAGATTATAAAGATTTTTAGCAATTTCTTTATTAAAACCCCATCTTCCTGCTCTGAAAGAAAGAGGATTAGTTCCAAAATTTTCTTTAATTTTATCCCGAAGCATTTTTATTTTTCTATATTGAAGATCAGGCGGCAAATTATTTAACATAGTGTTTTTTTTAATTTTTTCTTCTTCAAAGGGAGGGGTATTCCAGGGATGGCAATGGGCTCCAATTTCACATTTTCCTTCATCCATTATTTTCTTCAATATTGCTACAGATCGTTCATTAGTAGCAACTGGATAAGTTATTAAATAGGTTGGTTTGACATCAAATTTATCTAATAATTTCTGGAGATAGGGAATTTTATCTATATTACTCAATGAGTATTCTGAAAGATTATATTCTCCCCAGTTATCTTCTTCGGTGTCGATGGTAACAATTAGATACATAAGGTTTAGGTTTAGGTTTAGGTTTAGGTTGAGGTTGAGGTTGAGGTTGAGGTTGAGGTTAAGGTTATGCTCGAAAAAATAATTAAAGATTGAGATCAAGGATAAGGAAATTTAAATTAAACTATTAATCAGTTATCTTGTTTTTTAAAATTACTCATCCCAAGGTAATTAAATGATCATATTTGAAGATTTAAAAGTACATGCTGAAATTGATTTAAATATTTAATTTTACAATTTATTCCTGTTTGATTTAAATTTTAAATAGCAAATAATTTAAATAACTTATTTGACTTTTGTATTAAGAACTCGTCATTCTCAAGATTCTTAAATTCATTTAACTTTCAATTCCTATAATTATTTGGGCTGATTTTTTAGTTTCACTTTCCTTTATTTTACTAATTATGGCATCTAATTATTAATCAACGCAAAAATAACTTTAGACCATATTTTATTAATTTTCCCCAACTAATAAGTATGGGAATCAATTCTCTTTTACAGAAAAAAATATTCAGCGATCTCTGCCCAGAATTTGCCCAAAAAAATTTATAATTTTCAGCACCTTTTAAAAAATCATAAAAAAAGATTTGATTTTTATAAGCATTCTCCGTACAAAGCCCAATCATTATATTTCCTATACTTATTTTGGGGTTAATAGTTTTATCCACTACTATAAGGTAAAGATAAAGTCTTCCCCCATATCTAAAATGAAGAAACGCCGCAATATTTTTTCCATCTAACGTTAGAAAGTCTATTTGCATCCATTTTTTTGCATTTGCCATACATAAAAATTTTAAAAGGTGCTTTTTCAGCGGCTCTATACTGTATTCGCTTTTTTCTTCATAAAAAGACATATAATCATTAAGAGCTCTTTCAATATTCTCTTCAAAAAATACCTTATATTTAATATCTCCTAATTTTTTTAAAATATTCATTTCATATTTTAATTTCTTTTTTCTGCGAGGAGATGAAATATTTGAAAATAATTCGCTGTCTTTTCCTTCCTCGATAAAAAGAATGGGACAGAATGAACCTTCTTTTACCTCAATATATTTTCCATCTTCTTCAACTTTACATAAAAAATGTAATAAAAAAAAAGAGTTAGCTGGCATGTCATTTAGTTTTAAAAAATGCCATCTTCCATTTCCCTCATTATGTAAATATTCGTATATATTTAGAGCAACTTCTTTTTCTTTTCTTTTTTTTGAAATAACATCTAAATAATCTGACCCCGCCTCTGGCGATCCCAGAAATTCTATCTGTTTAATTTTAAAAGGACCTATTTTAATGTGATTGATATACCATGGGGCAATTCCAATTAATTCATCATTTTCATAAACTGCTAAAATGAACAATTTTCTGTTTTCATTCAAGAAACACTCAGACCAGCTATAGAGCCATTCCCAGGTAAGAAAAATTGTGTTGGAACTTGATTCAAATAATAATCGATTCCAATTTTCAGATAATTTAAAAAATTCATTCATTGAATCTACAACTTTTATATTATTTTTTTTTATCATTTTATTTTTTATAATTTCACTTCCTAAATCTTCTTTTCAAAGAAAATACTCTTCCCAAAAACTCTTAAAATAAAAATTTTTTTAAATGGCAAATAACCAAAACGTAAATGAGATCTCAAAGATATATTATTACCATAATCAACAAAAGTAATAATTCTCGATCTACTAAGCTCACCCATCCGGTATAACATATACATCTGAAAGCTAACCCATAATCCCTTTAGTCTATATTTTGGCAAAATAAAAGCATCATAGGAATAAATTGAATCTTTTGGGATTAAAATCTTGAATCCGGTCCTTTCCTCTGTATAGCTATTTTTATCGGTGAACCACATATATCCAATAATTGAACTATTATTGACACCAACAATACAATAACTACCCATTTCAAGCCTTTTTAAAAATATTGAAATGTTCTTTCTTTCTAATGCAGACATACTTTTCAAATCATCGGACTTAATTTCCCGCACCTCAAATCGGTTTTTATAGTTTATTCTGGGCTTTTCTCCTTTAAATTCTAAAAAAATGAAACAATAGAGCTTTACTGGCTGTAATGGAATCTTTTGCAATATTGATTGTAAAAATATAAATTTGGGTTCCTTAATAATATTTTTTAATTTTGATAACATACCATAACTCTTGTCCAAATTAAGTTTTTAAAAAATCTATATTTTGGACAGCAAAATCACCCTTTATGGCTGCTACCTCTTTATGGGCCTGGAATTAGCCTATTCAAAAGCATTTTTTGCTATGAATGATCCATTTTTCCCTTATTATTTTGGACAGCATAACGATATATATAAAAAAACAAAAAAGGAACCCGATTTCTAAAATAGTAAAATTCTTTCTAAAAAGCTAATAATTTCAACATGCAGATATAGAATTTTCCATTAATTTGGACAGCTTTGACATACCATAATATCTCTATTGTATTTAAAAAATTGCGCCCAAAACTTCTAAAAGATTTACTCTTAAAAAAGAAGTTTTTAATTTTTTCAAAGATCTCTTATTTTTTAGAATTAGAAATTTAATTGCCATTTACTTAAAGTTTAAAAGAGAGATGATCTTTTTATTGAACTGATAATTTAGGCATCGTTTATCGGTTATAAAGCTCGTTCTGTCTGACTTCTTAAATATGATATAAAAGTAATTTATCCAGCGTCTATCGGCTACGATGCCTGTTTCGTTGGGCTTAATCCATCTTACGTCTAAATAAATCGGCTTACGTCTATCGGTAACGAGGCCCGTATCGGTAAATGTCAAAGGAATTCGGGTAACGGCTATCGGTTATGAGGCCCGTATCGTTCATCGGCCACGTTTTAAAGTAAAAAATTGGAAAATATTGGCAATTATTAATTTACAAGAATGGGGTTTGGGAACTATCGACGAATTATGATTAAGAACATCACGCATAGGAAATAAAGCGAAGGGTATTATTCAGAACTATTTACTTAACCTTAACCTCAAACTTAGCCTTAATAATTGTACCCGTGAATTTTCATATTCTTTTCATCTATTGTGCCTTCGCCAAGGGTTTTGAGAGCGAGGTCTAAAAATTTTCTAATCGGGCTTTTAGGGTTATCAGGATCATGATGTTCTTTGTTTTTGCTCAATGGATAAACAAGATATTTTGCTCCGTAATAATCGAGGGCAATGGGATCTGCGCTGGCTAATATTGTTCTCAGGCGAGTTGCCTTGGTAATGTCGGTTCTACTCCCCCATCCCACCCATTCAGCAGTGACAATGTTTAAGTCTGCCTTTCTGATGGTTTTCATGAAATAGGCCAGGGGACCTGCTTTGGCATATTCATAATACTTTCCGCCACAGGCATGAACATTGGCATACCCCTCAGGTTTTAGCCCCCACCCTCCACAAGATAAATCTGTAATGCCCATATAATTCTTAATTGCAGAAGTGATACCCGTATCGCCTCCGTGGGTATTTAAAACTGCAAAATTTATGAACTTTACAGGCTTATCAGGAAAATATTTTCCACTTCCTTTTCCATCTCTTAAAAAAGCACCATTTTTAAAATCAATTGTAATCCCACTATATTTAGAGGTAAATACTGGATAGCTCATTTTTACTTTCCATTTTTTAAATCCCCAGAATCCATCGAAAATATAGTCTATATCACTCCAAATATACCCATCACCCTCTGCGGGAGAACCAACAATTCCTCCGTTCTGCCCATTTCCCCATAAATTTCTCTTCGGACCACCATCTCGCCAATGGAATTTGGTTATGTTTTTGTAACCTTGTTTATGATAAAGGTCTATTAAGGTATTTAAATTATGATTTACTCCATCAATATCCCCATTAATTTCACTTAAGTGAGTCCAACCCCGGATATTATCTTTTTCTCCCTCAGGAAGAGATTCGTCCATGAAATGGTGGTTTTCAGCGATAATGATTTCCCCTTTAAAATCTGGGATATTCAGAACGAGATCGATAAAACTTTTCATGGCCGCGAGGTTTGTCCGTCCCTGATTCCACCACTGGCAGTTTGGTTTAAGAATCACGATATCGTTTTTACCAATAAACTTTTCGATGCCGCCCATCATTTCAATCACTTTAGCTACATTTTGCTGAGGGGTGCCGTTTTTGGAGATATAAATATCAGATATAGGGCTATTGGTTAGCTTGAGAATATTTGGTTGCTTAAGTTTATTCATAATAATCGATAAAGCGACCGAGATAGTGCCAATTAAAGAGGCCCATAGGAAGAATCGGCGGGAAAGAATTTTTAACCCCCCTCAATCCCCCCTTTGATTAAGAGGGGAAGGTAAACCGTCAACCCTGCTAAAAGAATCGTTAATACTCATTATCGAAATTAAGATTTCCACAATTTCACATAATTTGTAAAGAAAGAAAACTAAGACTACTAATTTTTTTCCTCTTAGATCACATACCGTGATCATAATACCAGAGGAAGGTAAAAAATAAGAAGGTTAGGATAAACGAATAAGTCATTTTTAAACATCTAAAGTGAGATATACTTTCGGAGTTTGGGGCCGAGGAAGCTGGCTATTTGAAAGGGAAGCTTACTCCAGATGGAAGCCACCTTATCCCTGGCACTGGATTTTGAGGTAATCCCGGTTTTTGTAGCTCCATTAAACTCCTGTTTGAACCAATGGAGCGGCCGGGGGGAGCTGCCCCATTGTTCTTTAAATTTATATGTTCCTTCACCGGGTGTTGACCGACCAAAGTCGAATTGCTTATATCCATTCTCTGATGACCATGCTAAAAACCGGTAATATAAAAGCATATTAGGAGCGATGGGATTATATTCTCTTAGTGAGGAGGCCCAGGGAACGCAAGCCTTTTGCCCGACGGTAAGTAGGATGCCACCTGCAACTGGAACTCCGTTTTTATGTCGCACAATCCCTACCTTTGCTTTATCTCCATATTCCTCCAGGAGATTCTCAAACCATTTTCGGTCGTGAACAGGCGATCCGAGGCGGTGCATATTGAGATTAAATACCCGGTAGAAATCATTTAATAACTCTTTTCCACCTAACTCTTCTTTTAACCCTTCTTTTTGCGGACGCCTGATTTGGGCTCTTAATTTTGGCTTAAATTCTGACCAAAGTTCAGAAGAGGTCAAGGGTAGCTCCCTGAGCATCCGAACTTTGTGGATATTGATCTGAGAGTTCTCAGGGATATTTTCGTTTAAAAAATCCGGCTTAGAGGGAAATCGAATTTCAATACCATAAGCTTTTTCTTTCGATGCTAAATATAATGCTTTGTCAATCAATGCCTTCTTAACCTCATAAGCACCCAGGGGGCCAGCATAATCACAATAAGGAAGGGAAACAAAGATCTTTTTTCCCCAGGGCATTTTTATACATATTAGGGGCAAAACCCCCAAGCAGTCCCCATTCTCGTTCTCTGCCATTAAATAAAAATCCTTGTGGTGATAGGCTTTTTCGACCGCTCGCTTCCAGGCATACCAATGATAGGGGCCTGCCTCGGGATCTGTGGCCACGAAAGAATCCCATTTTTCGCGATCATAGTCGGTGGTAAGGCGGAGGGAAAACATAAGTAAGGTTACGTTTTACGTCAAATGGTTACGATGCCCGTATCGTTAGGCGTCTTAGGTCTAAGTGATTCGGGTAATGGCTATCGGTAACGAGGCCCGTTTCGGTAAACGTCTAAAGAATTCGAGTAGCGTATATCGGTTACGAGGCCCATATCGTTGGATGTAATACTTATAACGTCTAATTAATTCAGTTGGCCTGTATCGGCTCCGAGGTTCGTTTCGTAAAGGGAGATAAGTGAAATGGCTAAAAATAAGACCATTTATGACCAACTAATAAATGATCCGAACTTTGAAAAAGAATTACGGAAACCATTTAAATTAAAGTGCCAAACAGTTATGATGTCCCTTTTCATAAATGGGCTATGCCTCTCGGTTTTTAAAATTCAACCATGCTTTTCTAAGATTATATAACTGGCGGCCTGATTTATCATAAATGTCTAAAAGTTCTTCCAAAATAGAAATATTTAAATTTTTCCCATAAATATCTCTACACATTTCTAAACTAACGATGGTTTCATTACATTCAGCCATTGCGTCATCCAAATATTTCTGAAATCCTAATTTTTGATGCCTTTTAGCATATCCCTCTGCGATCAATCTCGGTATAGCCTTTACAGAACGACTTATTTGATCTTTTAAGTCGTATTTCTCAGAATCTGGAATTTTAGGAAGGATCTCGGTCATTACCTTTATACATGCATTATAAGTATTTTGATACACTTCAAGGTCCCTGAAGCTTGCTATACTTTTATTATTCATATTTGGAGAAAAAATAATTAAATTACTTTTTGGCTATTGCTTTTAGCTCAATATTATTTTTTTGATTTTTTTGCGAATTTGGGGGGTGACGCCGGAATGGACGGGAAGAGTAATCAAAGTATCGGCTATTTTTTTAGCATTTGGGTAAATCTGTTTATCATTCAAAATTTCTCTTAGTCCCTCTAATTCATTCAATGGGCAAGGATAGAATAAAGCTGCTCCAGTTCCTTCGAAAGTTAACTTATCTAAAAGGCGATTCCGAATTCTTTTATCTTTTACAAAAAATGGGAATCTCAAGTATGGATAATCATCGACTCTGCCGACGCGATTTTCTCCTAAATTTTCAGAATACCATTTGGAATTTTCTCTTCTGATCTCTTTTCCAAACTCAAACTGTTTAAGCAATTTGCTGATTAAAACAACAGATAAATCCATTCCCTTTGAAACCTCAAAATCAGGCTCAAATATAGTCTCTCCAAGATGAAGAAAGGGAATCCTCTGGGGAATCCAATATAGATAGGGGCTCGAGAAAATTGAATATAAACTTAATTTTAATTTATAATTTAAATAATTTAGGCCATTTTCAACGTTTAAACTTTGATAAATTTTTAAGGCCTCTTCATATATTTTTTCAGATTTAATTACTAAAAGACCGCCGTGTAAGAGGGTTATAGGTTTTCCCCGACCAAAACTATAAAAACCAGCATCCCCTTCTAATCCAAGCTTTTTATCCCCTTGATTTAAAAATGTATTTCCAAAACTTTGGGCCGAATCTTCAATGACAAAAGTATCCAGTTTTTCACACTTCTTTTTTACCTCATGAAGATTTGCTGGATAACCAAAAAGATGAACGACGATGATAGCCAAAGTAGAGTCATTTATCTTACCTTCAAGATCTGAGATTAATAATCCAAAATCTTCGAGATTATTATCACATAGAATTGGCACCAAACCAGCCTTCAAAACTGCCGAAGCTATTGCTGGGCAGGTATAAGCCGGAAGTATTACTTCTTTTTTCCCAGGATGAATTTTTGAGAGAGTTTTCAGTAGAAGCCACAGAGATGTCCGACCTGAATTAAGATAAATTAAATATTTTGTGCCTAAATAATTGGGAAGAGGTCCTAATAATTCCTCTGGGGAATTTTTATTTATTCCTTTAAAGTCATCCCAAATTTTCAATAGAGGAATTTTTTGCCCAGCTGGGGGTAAAGAATATAATAAGGGAATTCCCATAAAATTTAAAAAGCTAAACTCTTTTTTATAATCGGAAGAAGAGATTGGATGAATTTTAAATTATTCTCTTCTGAAAATGAATTATTCTCTCCTATGTCTGAAACAACCATTATAAAAGCGCCGTTATTCTGGCGACTAAAAAGGGCTTCTAAAAAAGTGGCTAATTTGACCTTATAATGATGATTGATGGTCTTGCCGTTAATTTCATACCAAAAATAGATTACTTTCTGGCTGCTCCTCTTTGGCACTAATACTTTGTTGACTTTTAGGAATTCATTTCCTATAGGGACCTGAAGTACGTTCCTTTGATATTCCGGGAGATTAAATCGATAATCGGTTACGGATCTCCCTTTATTTTGAAAGTTAAAATAACGGATATATAATTCGATCTTATCTTTTGAATGGTTTTGGTAAACCCTGTTTAATTCCTCGTCGGCTTTTATTTTTAGCCAATTTGAAACTGATTGATTATCCTGCCCATGCCATTCCTTTATTGCCAAAGGAAAATCTTTTAAAGGTTTTTTTAAATAAACAGGAACAGGTTGAAACGAGGAAATGTAAGATAAGGATGAAATAAATATTAAAGAAGCCAGAATGGGAGGAAGGAATTTAAGCTTATTGGACCGAGAGTAAAAACTTAAACTTTCGTCTGGTTTAGGAATGTTATTAATTTTTGAGGGTTTTGATACCTGCTTTCTTAATAATTGATTTATTATAAAAAGAAGGCCCATACCGAAAAAGAAGATGAAAGATACGTAAAAAATATCGTGAGGACCATGTAAGGGTCCGCTTCTCTTATAGGCCGTCCATAATCCAATCAATGTCACCCGCAATCCGTTAGCGAAAATCCCTATTATAAAGGCTATTAAAACCAATAATAATCTTTTTACTAAGGCGTGATGCGAGAATATAGCTAAAGGGATAGAAAGGGCCACGAGGGCCATGATGTGGTTTATGCCATTGCAGGCCTGGGCCACTTCAAGCACAATATGGGGAAGTTCAATATATTGAGCACTCAGGAGCACTGGCATGCCAGAAATTTTTAGAATATTTGCCCCAATCAAAGCGGTAATCTGTTGAAGATAGATACTAAAATTTCCCAAAATTTCGCTAAAAACGGGAAACATAAAAATAAGGTAACTTAAGGGAATAAATAAAGTTTTAAATATGACTGCCCCACCAAATAATAGGACTAATCCTAAAATATTGAAAACTATAGAGACATCTTGGATGATATGGGTATAGCTCAATTTCCCCGTAATGAGAATAAAACAACCCAAAATTAACAGTGAGGCTCCTTTAAAAATCTCTGGTTTTGCCGTAAGCTTTTTCAACTCGTTTCTATTTTTCCAGATCATATAAAGGCTGATTCCCATAATGAGCAATCCGTGAGACTCTTCGTAGGTGAACCAGCCATTGAAAAGGCGGGAAAATGTTTCTTTGTAAAGAAGGAAAAAGGGGATTAAAATTAGTATGTAGAGTATGTAATGGAACATAAGTTTAAAGTTCGAAGATAGTGGGGAGAGCGTAATGTTAAGTGTTAAGTGTTAAGTGTTAAGTGATTAGTGCTTAGTGCTTAGTGTTAAGTGTTGGGTGTTAAGATTAAGAAAGTCAAGGCAAGTAAGGAATTGGCATTTATTGAAATAATTCAAAAATATTTGAAATTTTATGGAAGTTTTTTCCAAATTGAAATAATGCCTGAATTTTAAAAAATTTGAAATTTGTAACATTTTGGGTTGATCAGGGTCAAATTCCCAGGGGTGAAGGTATAACATATAAATTCCATTATTTTTAAGAATGCGCTTAACTCCTGAAATAAAAATATTGATGGGCATTAGCCGGAAATATCCTCCCCCTCCCCAATGAAGCACACGGTTTCCGATTTTTAAGTTGCTAATGGGAAATTCATAAAAGGAGTCAAAAATTTTATAAGGAAAACCATCGTGATTATTAAATAAGCTAATCTGACCATATCTTTTATTTAGGCGATAGGAATTATAACTGGAGTCATAATTGTACCCTGCTTCCGCGATGGCCATTAGCACCTCTTCATTAATAGAGAAATTGGGCGCTCGGTAACCGTAAATAGGCGAACCTAAAATATCTTCCAGGAGCTTTTTACTTTTTTCTAAATCTTTTTTTACTTCCGAAATATTTTGGGCGTTACAAAGTTTATGGCCATAACCATGGGAGGCAACTTCGTGCCCTCTTGAGTTAATCTCCCTTACGAGATGGGGAAGGCGCTCGGCAATCCAGCCCAGGACGAAAAACGTTCCCCTCATAGATACGCACGGCGCAGAGCGCAAAGCGCAAAACAGCGAATTAAAACCGTGAGGCGCAAGAGGGGAGGTGCGAGAGCGAATTGAGTCGAGGAGGTCGAGGATAATATGCACATTCTTTTCGACCCGTAATTCAAATTTAGACCAGGAGGAAAAGGGAATATAGGGCTTGAAATTTTCAACCTGGAACCAGTCTTCAACGTCAAAGGTTAATAAGATAGTGTTCATAAATTAAGGTGCTGCAGTAAGATAGTGCTGCAGTGTTGCAGTAAAAACAAAAACGCAAAGCGCAGAGCGCAAAAGGGAAAAAGAATGCAAAAGTGGGGGGCAAAATTTATTTTCTACTGTTTATTAATTAATTGCTTTTGGGCCTTCTCAAAAGATTTGAGTTTTTTACTGAAAGTACTTTTTAGATCATCATCGAAGGTGAGGAGAGTAAATCCCTGATTAATCGATTTTGAGCAGACAATGCAATCAACAATGCTTAAATGACTTTGACCAAAGAGAATAATCGAATCTACCAAATCCTTCTTGTCTGAGTTTACGACTCCCTTATAGGCAAACAGAGCTCGGAGTTTTTCAGCAATGATCTCTTTTCCAATTTTATAGACTTTTTGCAATACATAAACAGTTTCAGCAAGCACACTTTCCGGAATAATGACCGTCTCTTCTCCCAATTTTACTTTTTCCAGCAAGGAAGCGGCTTTCCTGAATAAAATCTCATCATCCCTCAGAAGATAACGCAGAATTACATTAGCGTCGATCAGTTTTTTTATCATACTTTTCTTTAATAGCTTCTTCCCAGGCCTTTTCTCTTGCTTCTTTAAAAGGAACTGGTTCTTTTTTTGCATAAGAGCTTAACGAACCTGCCACACTTACTACCGGTCTCATCACGACTTCTTTACCCACGATAGAAAACTCCACCACTTGGCTGCCGAGATGCTCCCTGATCTTTCGCGGTATGGTTAATTGGCCCTTTTTGGTTATTTTGGCTATGGTAAGCATTTTTTAATTTTCCTTGCTTTTAATTAATGCCTTTCTGAATGCTATTGTAAGAAAATATTATTTTTCTGTCAAGAAATTCACAATTCTCTTTGATCTCTGCGGACTCTGTGTGAAAAAAACAAGGACGGCGGAGCAGGGAGCAAAAAGCGCAGAGCGCATAGCATAAAAACAGTTCGGAATTGCTGCGGTGTTGCAGTGGGGAAAAAAGCCAAAGCGCAATGCGAAAAAGATTTATAAAGTTGGGGCTAATTGGCGCAGGTGCCAGCTCGCTTGCTCTTTGGCCTTAAAATCTTTAAAGACTCGCTCAATTTGTTCCTTGTTCAGGCCTAAAACTAACGAAACCTCCTCCCACTTAATATCATTTTCAAAAGCATACAATAGCAAATCCACCATTTCATAATCCAAGCAGAAATAAAACTCTTTGTCAGTGACAGGTAAGCTATATGTATCTGGACTGGGTGGTCTATTAATTATCTCTGGGATTACCCCCAGATAATCCGCTAATTGATAGACCTGGGTTTTATAAAGATGCGCAAGAGGCTCTATATCAACTCCCCCATCCCCGAATTTAACAAAAAATCCTTGCCTTAATTCTGATTTGTTGGTTGTTCCGGCCACCAGGTAGTTATTTTTCTCACTATAGTAATAAAGCTGAATCATCCGCGTTCTTTGCTTAATATTCTGACATGCTGAAATTTGGAGCCATTCAGTACCGGAAAGGCGCTTCGATTCCTTTTTTCCATTTTCATCTTCGACGGTTAAATAGTGATAATTAATCCGATCTTTTTCTAATAAATTTTGGGGAAGGGATACATGGAATTTAAATCTTTCATTAAATTCCGGGAAAAGGTTTTTGATTACAGAATTTCTTTTTTCGTATACTCCAAATGCATCCAAATAATCCGTTATATCCACCGTAATGGATTCTATGCCTAATTTATCTGCTTGTTTCTGACCGTATTCCAAACTTATAGGATTTGATTCTTTTTCCGGAAGGAATAAACCGAGAACTCTCTCTTTTCCCAGGGCGCGCACACATAATTCGGCGGATACTGCTGAATCAATTCCGCCACTTAGGCCGACAACTGCTCCCTTTCTTTTGAATTTTTTGAATGTATTTTCTTTTATGAATTGGCAGATTCTTTCAGTTTCGGCCTCAGGGTTGATTCGGAGGATGTTTTTATGAAATAAAGTCATTTTTAGGGTTCCTCTCTTGGGGGAAAAAGATTTTTCTCTCGCCCGCTTCGCTAGAGCACACAGAGAGCACAGAGAAAAACCTTCTTAAAGTTAAAATAAAAACAAAAAAAACTTTTTTAAATAAAATTTAATACTCTGTGAGCTCTGCGAGCTCTGTGAGAGATAGTTTTTTCTCTCGCCCGCTTCGCTCGAGAACACAGAGGACGCAGAGCAAACTACTTTAAAAGTTAAAAGGGGGTAAATTTTAAAGAATTTTAAACTTCTTGCTTATTATGCGGATTGTTGACAATACGAGTTATACCGTCTTTTAACAGCGGCTCGTTGAAATTAATTAAAAGGCCAAGTGGCTTATTGGCTAATCGGAGATATGTTAGTAATTGCTTTTGATGCACAGGCTGGATCTTTTCGACTGATTTTAATTCCACAATAATTCTATCTTCAATTAATAAATCTATTCGAAAACCTTCCTCTGCAACTATTTCTCCTTTATAAATTACGGGCAAGGGAACTTCTGATTTTACGAGTAAATTCATATTGTTAAGCTCAATGAGCATACAAGCATTGTATACGCTTTCTAAAAGTCCAGGGCCTAATTCTTTGTGCACGTTAATCGCTGCTTCAATTATTTTGGATGATAAATAATTTAAATTTTTGTCCATTTTTTTTTATCTCTCGCCCGCTACGCTCGAGCTCACAGAGAACGCAGAGAAAAAACCATTTAAAAGTTAAAAAACAAAAAATAAATTAATTAAAACTCTGTGGGCTCTGTGGGCTCTGTGAGAGATAGATTTTTCTCACGCCCGCTTCGCTCGAGCACACAGAGGACACAGAGAAAATACATTTTTAAAGTTAAAATAAAAACAAGAAATCCTTTTTTAAATTAAATTTATTTTAATTTAATACTCTGTGAGCTCTGTGAGCTCTGCGAGAGATATTCTTTTCTCACGCCCGCTAAGCTGAGGACACAAAGGATAAGTGTTGCAGCGTGGAGCAAAGAAAAAAAGCTACCGATATAATATCGAGTAAAAATTCCTTGTCCCCTCTTTTAGACATAAACTATGCTCCTCTTGATTTCTTCTTTTACATGGTCAATCCTGATACTTTCTATGCCAGGAGGGGTTAGAATTTCTATTTTCTTTTCGAAAAGATTCTCCAAGAAAGAAGAAAGGCCAATGAAATTTTCAAAGGATGGATCTTCAAATTCTACGAAAAAATCAATGTCACTTTTTTCTTCTTGCTCATTCCTTACAAAAGACCCAAAAATTCCTATCTTTTTCACTTTATATTTATTTAAAATATCTTTATGCTTCTTAAGAGTGGCAATTATATCTTCTCTCTTTAATATTTTTTTAGATTGATCCATCCTTTGGTCCCGAAATTAATTTAAATTCTTCAAAGCACTTAATCAAAGTTCCCAAACTAAAATATTATTAAAATCAATAAGTTTTGTCAATATGCCTTTTCGGTTCAAGTGACAAGATTTATAGTGTTAAGCGTTAAGAAAAAGATAATTTTTTCTCTCGCCCGCTTCGCTCGAGAACACAGAGAACGCAGAGAAAAACCTTCTAATTAAAATTAAAACAAAGAATATTTTTTTAATTAAAATTATTTTAAATTAAGACTCTGTGTGCTCTGCGGGCTCTGTGAGAGATAGATTTTTCTCTCGCCCGCTTCGCTCGAGCACACAGAGGACACAGAGAAAAAAACCATTTAAAAGTTAAAAAACAAAAAATAAATTAATTAAAACTCTGTGAGCCCTGTGGGCTCTGTGTGAGATGGTTTTTAAAAATTTTCCTCTTTATTTAGAATATTTTTAACCAGCTTCAAAATTAACTCTTTATTTTCATTAAATGTTTTAATTGCTTCCCACTTTAGATTCAAATACCTATGGGCGAGGCGATTGCGCTGGATGGCTAATTTGGCAAGATTATCTTGCTCATTTTCCGAGAACCCCAAAAGGTTTCCTGCTTTTCTTAATACATCGCTATAACTCTCGGTGGCAATACCTTTTTCAGCCAAAACTGTTCCACAGATTTCAATCAAGGCTGTCAAGGCATTTTCCACAGTTCGATCCATCAATTTCTGAATTTTTTTGTCATTCTGGTAATCTTTCCACGATTTATGGGCATATTCTTCTTCAAATTCCCGCATTTCTTCTGTTAAGAATTTAATTGACTCGGCAATTCTCCCCTTAGCATATTTAAATTCGGGCACTTTCTATGGCCTCCAAATTTTTTCGCGCAGCTTCGTATTGCCAACTTAATCCAAAGATGCTGAAGTCCTCCATTTGAAAAATCGCTTCATTTCTTAATTTTAGGTAAGAATTAAAATCACTAATATAAATTGGAACTCCATGAATGATGGCATTATAATAAAGCATTGGCTTGTCGAATTCTTTGCGAATTTCAATAATATTTATCTCTTTTTTTAAAATATTTTCTAACCATACAGAGATATCTGTTATACGTTTAAAAGATTCAGCTGGCGCTGTTTTCTCTTCAGAAAAAACCAAAGCAAGGTCAAGGTCCGAATCATCTTTGGGAAACCCCTTAGCCCACGATCCATAAAGAAAAACCATTTCTATTGAAAAAGATGCTGCCTTTTCTTGGAAGAATTCTTTTAATTTATTGATTAATTTTTCTTTCTTTTCGGAGATTGCCATTGAAAATCTACTCATATTAAAAATCTCATCTTTTAATAAATCATTCTCTGCGAACATGTGGACTCTGGGTGATTTTTTTTCTCTCGCCCGCTACGCTCGAGAACACAGAGGACACAGAGAAAAAAACCATTTAAAAGTTAAAAAACAAAAAATAAATTAATTAAAACTCTGTGGGCTCTGTGAGCTCTGTGAGAGATAGTTTTTTCTCACGCCCGCTGCGCTCGAGGACACAGAGGACGCAGAGAAAAATCTTATTAAAGTTAAAATTAAAACAAAAAATACTTTTTTAAATTAAAATTAATACTCTGTGAGCTCTGCGAGCTCTGTGTGAGATAGATTTTTCTCACGCCCGCTTCGCTCGAGGGCACAGAGGGCGCAAAGGGTAAGTGCTGCAGTGCGGAAGAAAAAAACCGCAAAGCGCAGAGCGCATGGCGCATAACGCTAAAAAACAGTTGGCCAGTGCTGATGTAAAAGATGTAGAGCGCATAGCACAAAGAACAAAGCGAAAGAAGCAAGGAGCAGGGAGCAAGAATGATCTTTTTACTAAAAAATTATTCTGATAATTTATTGATATAAATTGAGTAAATATTTTCAACTATCCCATAACATTTCTCTGCCAGTTCTAAAGCTTCCCTTGCATCTTCTTCTGTAAAAAGGCTCCATGGATCGGTTCGGGTTATTTCATCGCCATAATCTGTCATAAAATGTTCCTCGATTCCAAATCGATCAATGATCGAGATTAGTTCCTCAATATCAAGAATGGACACATCGCCCAATCTACTTTGATCAATTAATCTCCTTAGTTGACGCGATGGATTATGAGTTTTTTCAATAGGTTCAAATAAAGCAATGATCATCTTACCAGAATTCTCTATGGAGAGCTGAGAATTGTCTACACATGAACGCCAAAGCTTGAATTCAAAATTAAGCCGCGCCTCATTGAGAAAACCCTTGGCAAGTCTTTTCCGGTATTCGGCATCCTCCTTAAAATTCACGATAACCGCTCCAACTTATTTCCCATCCTTTTTGGGGAGGATTTTCCCAGGTCCAATAGAAATCGCCGTTCATCTTTTTTCTCTGTAAACCTGCTTGTTGAATAATTTCCTTTATTCTAACTTGAATTTGTTTAAAAAAATTATCTTTATCATAAAGAATGATCCCGTCCAGCCCTAAATCTAAAAATAAAGGGGGGAAACTACTCAATATTTCCTCTCGGGTTTTGGCAATTATGCATAATCTTTCATCAAATTGACCTTTTAATGGAGTACGAATAAAAAGCAATCTCGGGAAGGGTCTGGAAGGAAGATCTTCAGCAATTATGAATATGTCATAATCGCTTTTGATTTTGGCATCTCCTCTTGCATGTGATCCAAAAAGGATAATAGAGATTAGATTATCCTTCAAAAAATCTCTATAAGTTTCTGTAATTTTTCTGAAAAATTCTTTTTTAACCATAAGGGCAATTCTACTTTCCGCAATGATTAATCTATGTTTAGTATATCACTTTTAATTTCCGAGGCAATACCTTCCTCGAGGGGCAAGACGATAGCGCAAAGCGCATGGCGCATAGCGCGGAACAAAAGAAAGTGCGGCAGTAATATAGTTCGGAAGTAAAAAAACGAATAGCGCAGAGCGAAAAAAGTGCGGCAGTGCTGCGGTCCTCGAGTAAGAGCAAAGAAACAAAGTATTTTTAGGTTCAAGCGACAAGATTTATAGTGTTAAGAAATAAAACTAACTCTGTGGGCTCTGTGGGCTCTGTGAGAGATATTCTTTTCTCTCGCCCGCTTCGCTCGAGCACACAGAGGGCACAGAGAAAAAAACATATTAAAAGTTAAAATAAAAACAAAAAATACTTTTAATTTAATTTAATACTCTGTGGGCTCTGTGAGCTCTGTGAGAGATGGTTTTACCATTCGAAGCTTTGGATGACTATTATGCCCATATCTTGGGCGGCTTTTAATATGTTTTTGGTAGCGAAATGGGTCACTAATACTTTTACTATTTCTTTCTCTTTGTACGCATCCTTGGTAACCTTTACTTTCTCTTCCAGCTCGTCAAAAACTTCCATTCTCTCCAATCTTGTCTTAACTTCCCCCACTATCACTACTTCCGTCCCATTTCTGTTGCCAAAACCAAGGATATTTATCTCGTGCTCACCTATCTGGGTTCTGATAAGTCTCTCTTTAATATCTATGCCATACTTTTCTTTAAGAGCCTTTGGCAGCATTCTATATGCTTCGTTCTCAAAGGCATAGCCAAAGCTTCTGGCTAAGCCTCCCACATCCCCGCGGAGATTATTTAAACCAATAGCAAGCTTTCTTATCTCCTCCTCTGTCCTTCTCTGGGCCTCGGCAAGTTGATCGACTCTTATCGTAAGCTGATCAACCCTGATTGTTAGCTGGTCAACCCTGATTGTAAGCTGCTCTAACCTCTCCTCAGTTCTCTTCTGGGCCTCGGCAAGCTGGTCAACCCTGATTGTAAGCTGTTCTAATCTCTCCTCGGTCCTCTTCTGCGCCTCAGCCAATTCTTTAACTATGTTTTTAAGCTCAGAAAAATCCTCCCTAGTAATATGAGTTTCCCTTATCCGCTCATCTATTATCTTGATAATCTCTTTTTTTATGGTCGGTGTTAGCTTAAAGACTTTTTGTTTGGTCATTTGCATAAAAATAAAATGTTGATGAATACCGGGAATTTTTATTTATATTAACATAAGTTATATCGTTTAGCAAAGTTTTTTCTCTCGCCCGCTTCGCTCGAGCACACAGAGGGCACAGAGAAAACCTTCTTAAAATTTAAAATAAAAACAAAAAATATTTTTTTAATTTAATTTAATTTAATTTAATTCTCTGTGAGCTCTGTGGGCTCTGTGAGAGATAGTCTTTTTCTCTCGCCCGCTTCGCTCGAGGACACAGAGGACACAGAGAAAAAAACCATTTAAAAGTTAAAAAACAAAAGATAAATTAATTAATACTCTGTTGGCTCTGTGGGCTCTGCGAGAGATACTTTACCTGGCTAGGGCGCGTTCGCGCTCAGCGGCCTCTTGTTCCAAGTATCGTTGTAATGCTTTTCGGGCTACGCATTTTGAGAAGCGCGACCAACAATTCTCTTTCCCGCAATGACTCATGGGGCCATCTTCCCCATCTTTTACTTCATGAAATTCACAGTTTTGACAAGATTTAATGATCATAAATCACCTCCAATATTTATAATCGTAAGGCGCAGAGCGCAGAGCGCGAAGCGAAAAAAGTGCTGCAGTGCTGGAGTTGGGCAGTTAAAATCATAGCTAAATAGCGGATTATTCTAACCTAATGTTATCGATATATAATTCGCGGTTTTTTTGATTATTAGGGATGAAGATCATAAGCCTTTTAATATTTTTTAAATCCATTGGCCGACCACCAATATTAGTTTTCAGGGAAGACAGAGGAATTGAGATCCTATTTTCTCCTTTCTCCAAAATAAAAGTTTTATCAAACCGATGCGCATATTCCCATCCACTTTTTTTATCATCTATGCGGATGTGAAAAGTTATCTTATCCTTATCTGGATTAAAAACTTCCATTTTAAATTGTTTATATTCTGACCAATCACTTTTAAACTTTTGAAAGTTAATTCCTGGATATTGGCCAGGGGGAAGAAAAACTTTAAGGCTATATTTTCCCGAAGAAGCCTTTTCTGCCTTTCTTTCAAACCATTTATGACACTCCCAATTCAAGCTATTAAGTTCTTCATCACTTTCGAAATCAAATAATATGTTATCTTGAGGCGTAAGGCGCGAGGCTTTAGAGGGTTCATAATTAAAGGAAATACTAAAGAAATTAAATATATTTAAGAAGCTATTTAAGCTGGAGTCCATAAAAAGAGTTTCACTTTTATTTTTTCCCACAGCAAATGAACTTTCTATAGATCCATTTTCATTGCAAAAGGTAAAAAAAGTAATTTCTGGTTTAACGCCCAGGCGAAAGGGCAAAAAGCTCGTCCCCACTCCTCGACTTACGTACATAGCGGTGGTGCCCTTTTGAAAAAAACCATCTAAAAATTCCAGAGCAGGATCAAGATGAAAAATATCCCGTAAATATTTCAAAATAAAAATCTGCCCGCCATGATTATGGCCACATAAAACAAAATTAATTCCTTTTTGGACTGCTTCCTCGAAAACTTCCGGGGAATGGGAAATCAATAGAGAAGCCTCTTTGAGGTTACAGTTATTTAGTGCTACGCTGAAATCTGCTTTTCCATTGACGGGATCATCTAACCCGATTAAATTCATTTTCTTACCATTTATATTCAAAGTAATTGAGGAGTTTCTTAAAAATGTGGGGTGGGCATCTTGCATGATAATTTTCGATCCTGCTTGATGACAAAGAATGCAGGAGCCATTTTCATTTGAATATTCTGTATTCCCTAATACTCCATAAACTCCCAGGGGAGCTTTAATTTTCTGCATGAAAGATACAGCGGGTTGATATGATTCCTTAAACCAAATATAATCACCACCCAAAATTACCAGATCAGGCCTCTCTTTTTCTAAGATGGTTAATATTTTGCTCTCTCTTATGCCAAAGTGTTTAATATGGAGGTCAGAGAGAAAAGCAATTCTTTTACCATTTAAAACTTTACCTAAAGATTTATCCTGAATTTGATAATGCCGAATCTCAAGGGAATTGGTATCGTAATAAGCTTTAGCAATTATTAAGAGAAATAATGATATTATTAGAATTATCTTAAATTTAAACAAGATTTAAAAACGTAAGGCGTAAATAAAAAGTTAAATAGTGCTGCAGTGATGCAGTAAAAACAAAAACGCAGAGCGCAGAGCGCATAGCGGAATGAGGCGGAAAAAAGATGGGCTCCCGCCGATGAGGGTTTCGACCCCCGAATTAAAAAGTTAAATTGTAAAAATGCAGCCACGATGAGAAGAAAAGTGCTGCCGGTAATTAGGCATAGCGCAAAGCGCAGAGCGCTAAGCAAAAAACTTTAATAAAAACCGCATAGCGCAGAGCGCAGAGCGCTAAACGAAAAACTTTATTAAAAATCGCATAGCGCAAAGCGCAGAACGCTAAGCGCGATACATTAATTATAAAATTTAAGCCAAAGTAATCTTAAAATTCATAATCTGCCGACAAAGATGATCCAGCTTATCTGATATTCTTTCCGTATCTGTATCTGAAATGTAACCACGTCTATTGAGCAATATTAAAATATTGGCATTTTCGAATGTCGATCTCCGAGCTATGTTTAGATATTGCTTAAATTCTCTTTTGGACATGGAACCTGAGCCTTCAGCTATATTATTGGACATAGACATTCCTGCTCCTCTGAGCTGGTCAGCAAAACGAAATAATTTTTTCCTTTCTAAATTATCAGCAATATCAAATAACTCTTCTGCTATCTCGATTGCTAACTGCCAAATTTTTAAATCTTGAAACCGAAATTTAATCTTCATCTGATTATTTCCTTTCTAGGCGTTGCGCTTTGCGCTAAGCGCTATGCGCTTTGCTTTTTTAATGCACCTTTTCCACTAATCCATAATGAATCTCGAGCGAGGGCTGATAGGCAATCAGGTTCAAGAGGATGCGCACGCGCTCCTTTTCAGGAATCCATTTTTGGAAGATTCCCAAAAAGTCGCGGAAAGGACCAGCTTTTATACGCACAACATCATTGGGCTTAAAATTTTGATCAAGCCGGACTATTCCTAATCCATCTACTCTTTTCTTAATTTCATCTATAACCACCTCAGACACAGGAGTGGGTAATCCACCAAAACTAACGAGCTTTTTAACTCCCCTTCCCCACTTAACCAGAGTGTAATCCCTCTCCAGATCGAAATTGCCAAAAATGTACCCGGGGAATAAGGGTTTTACCTCTTTAGTGATTTTGCCATTTCTTATGGTAAAATCTTCCAGCCGCGGATTAAAAATCTCTAAGCCTTTGGCTGTAAGATACCCTTCAGCTTTATATTCTTCTTTTGGTTTGGTGTTTATTACGTACCACATATCAAAAACTCCGTAAGGCGCTTGGCGCAGAGCGCATAGCGTTAAAAAAACAGTTGGCCAGTGTTGCTGTGCTGCGGTGCTGCAGCAAAAACAAAAACTCAAAGCGCCGGGCGCATAGCGCAAAGCGAACTGAGCACGGAACAGAAAGCGAAGAGCGAGAAGAATATTTATTCTTTATGCTCATAGCTCCAATTTTTCTTTTACCTCTTGAATAATCTTTTCATTTCCTGGCTCTTGTAAACGCCTCAAACCTTCTTCTCTTGTTAATATCCCCATTCTCACCAACCCGGCAATCTCAAAGGCATAGGGATGAAACTTATATTTTTGCAAATGAACTTGATTAGCAAAAGCATTCATCAAACAGTTAGTGGAATTTGAATCTGTATCGGCAGGCGGCTCCCATCCCAATTCGGAAATCCGGCGGTAAATTTTTTCTTCATCATACTCCATGAAAGCCAGCGGATGCACATTATAAGGAAATAAATCATTGGATAATTGTAAGTATTCTTCACTCAAGAAATAAGGCTTTATTTCCTCGCCCATAATTGCGTATAAAGGAGCAAATAATACTTTCTGCGTCTCTTTTATAAAATTGGCATTCGTTTTCATCACTGAAGATGAGAGTGGAGCTTGCCCCGGAGACCAACCATAACCAATAAAAGGTATTCTTTTTTCTAAAGCAATCTTCAAGGTAATAAATTTAACTAAATTCATGCAAGAGGTGCAGATAGTACTCGCTCTTTCCAAGGACTTTGGGGAGTAAAGATGGCCGTTGATGGAATTCTTAAAAATTTTTTTTACTAATTCAAAATTTGGTTTAAAGATTATGTGATCTATGTTCAATCTTTCAACAACCTGTTTTATATTTTTCATGGCATATGGCGAAACGAACCCATGGTCAAATGTCAAGGCCAAAACTCTCGTATCAAAATAGTTCTTTAACAAATCCAATGTGTAAGTGCTATCTTTACCCCCGCTATAGGCCATTAAAATATCATAATCAGCTTGCCCCTTATAACGGCTTAATAATTTCTCAAATTTTTCTCGACATCTCTTTTTTATTCCTTCATTGTTCTTTCCTGCCGCAAAAGAACGACAATAATTACAGACTCCTTTTTTATCAAAATCTATAGTAGGGAAGGTTTCCGGCAAAACGCAAACCATGCAAATTTTCACTGCCCATTCCTCTCTATTTCTTTTTTTAAAAGGAGCTTATCGATCTTCCCCGAAGCATTTTTGGGCAAAGAATCTCTTATTTCAAAATATTTGGGGACAGCAAAATCTTCCAACATTTTTTTGCAATGCAAAATAAGTTCCTTTTCTTTTAATGAGTACCCATTTTTAGGAACGACGTAAGCTTTTATCGCCTGGCCTAAAATTTCATCCGGAACAGGTATTACGGCTGCTTCTGCCACTCCTTCCAAAGCATGTATAGCTTCTTCCACTTCTTTAGGACTTACTCTTTCTCCTTTGGTTTTGATCATGTCATCTTTACGGCCCACGAAATAAAGAAAGCCTTCTTCGTCCATCTTGAAAAGATCGCCAGTATAAAGAACTTTTTCTCCAGGAAGGATTCCTGGTTTTAAAACCCGATCTGTAGCTTCAGGATCAGCCCAATATCCCCTCATTACGTTTGAGCCCCTCACCACCAACTCTCCCACCACACCGGGTCCCACTCTTTTCCCTGATTCATCAACAATCCAGACTTCCTCGTTAGGCATTCCTCGACCGACTGATTGAGGACGGCGATCTATTTCTTCCGGAGGTAAGTAAGAAACTCTTTTGCACTCAGTTAGCCCATACATAGAATAAAGTCTGGCATGAGGGAAAATCTCTCTTAAACGCTTTATATAAGGGACAGGAAGAGGAGCGGCTGTGTTGGTGATATATCTTAAAGAGCTAAAATCAAATCTACTTAAGTCATCCATTTGCAAAAGAATGGCAAAGATGGTGGGTACTCCCGGAAAACCCGTAACTTTTTCTTTCACCATCTTCTTAATGACTTCATAGGGATAGGTAAAAGATTTTTCTAAAACTACTGTCCCGCCAAATTTAAAAGCCATAAGCACTTGATATAAACCATAGTCAAAGGAGAGCGGAAGGACATTGATGATAATATCTTCCGGAACATTTTCCAAATAAGTAGTTATTGAGGTAGCCGCTGAAATCATATTTAAATGAGTAAGCATTACCCCTTTTGGATTTCCTGTAGAGCCTGAGGTATAGATGATGGTGGCTAAGTCAAGATCTATATTGCAACAAGGGACAAGGGGCGAGAAGCAAGAGGAAGAAAAAATTTCATCCCAGAGAGTTGATTTAGATAAATAATGCCCGGGGATTTTTGTTTTGTCTCCTGAAAAAATGGTAAATTGAATGGTTGGAGTAGCTTCAAAGGCATCAAGCAAAACATTTAGCTTGCTCGCGTGAGTAACAAGGGCTTTGGCCTGGCAATTATTCAAAATATAGGCCAGTTTAAGAGGTTTTAAAGTTGGGCTGAGCATCAGGAAAACGGCATCAGCTTTTAAAATTCCGAATAAAGAGATTACTGATTCCACAGAATTATCCATAAAAATAGCCACCCGATCGCCTCGACATATTCCTTGGTCACGCAAAAAGGTCGCTAATTGATTGGACTTATGATTAATCTCTTCATAAGTCCATCTTTCTTCTCCGCAGATCAAGGCCTCTTTTTTAGGAAATTTATAAGCGCTTTCTTCTAAAAAGTTTTGGAGTAACATGTAATTTTTAAGTTTTATTAGTTAATTTCCTCTTAATGAATTCCGCAATCCGATTTATGGAATCCAAATTTTCTGGAATTAGTTCCTCATCTTCTACAGTTATGTTGTACTTTTCTTCAATAAAAGAGACCAGCTCTAGAACACCAGTGGAATCAATTATGCCTTTTTCTAATAAAGAATCATTTTCCTGCAGCTTTTCCGCTTCATCCAAAACGAAATTTTCTCTAATAAATCTCAAAACCTCTTCTTTGAAAACCATGTCAACTTCCCTTTCTTAAACCTTTATAATATATGATGCCTCTTTGAGTATTTAATTTGATATTTTCCCTTACCCTGCCTCTGTCCGAATTAGTCTTCCTCCAAATATTTAACCATATTAAAACTCACCTTGAACCTCTCCCAAAGAGGACAACTTTTATAGTTTCCAAAATAATCGTCAAATCGAGGAAAAGGGACATATTTTTTATGTAATAAAGGTCATATTTTAACTTCTCCAGGGCATCTTCTTTGGAAGCACCATAGGGATAATAAAGCTGCGCCCAACCCGTGATACCGGGTTTGACCGCGTGCCGATGGGAATAAAAGGGGATTTCCTTCTTTAACTTTTCAACGAAGAAAGGTCTTTCAGGGCGCGGGCCCACAAAACTCATTTCCCCTTTGATAACATTAATCATCTGGGGAATTTCATCAAAGCGAAGCTTGCGAATTATTTTACCTACGCGAGTGATCCTTTGATCATTTTCCATAGCCCAAACAGGTCCATCTTTTTCGGCATCTGTGCGCATAGAGCGAAATTTAAGCAATCCAAAGGTCTTCCCATCTTCACCTACTCTTTCTTGGCGGTATAATATGGGTCCCCTCGAATCAATTTTGATGGCCGCCGCAATAAGCACACAAAGAGGCGAAAAAATAACCAGACCAATAATGGAAAAAATAATATCAATACCTCTCTTAATTTTTTTAAATAATGCTGCCCCCTTAAATCCATTAGAGAAAATTAATGAGCTAGGATAAAGGTTTTCTACAGAAATCTTGCCAGATAAATTTTCTGTAAATTCCAAGGCATCATCTACCCGAATGCCTTTTAGACGGCAAGAGAGTAATTGTTCTAAAGGCAACTTACCCCTTCTTTCATCTAAGGCCACAATTATTCTATTCACCTGATTTTCCCGGCAGATCGAGAAAATCTGGCGAAAATCTCCAATTATCTCCGGAAGCGACCTTTTCTCTGGCCCCTTCTCCATTTTCACTGACAAATCCCACGATTTCATATAAATTCTGTCCATGACTAAAAATTTCTTTTTGAATCTTTCTGGCTAACTCTCCTGTTCCAATAATCAGAATTTTTTCTTTAAAAATTGCCTTACCGAACACCCAAGGATATATAACCCTCCAAACGAAATTTAAGGCAAAAATGACTACTATGCTTAGCGCAAATATCCCCCGACCGAAGGCTAAATTTGGAATAAGGTAGTAAAGCACTGCTAAAAGGAAAGAAGAAATGCCTAAGGCTTCCAAAAGAAGGATAGCCATTTTGGTCTTTTCTCTAAAATTTCGAAATTCATATAGATCAAAATAATAAATTACTATTTGCACTGTAAAAACAGTTAAAATGAGCTTCCAAATTAAAAATTCGGTATCATGAAGAACAGCTCTTCCTTCCCCTCCAAATCTCAGAAAAGCGGCTATAAAAATCCCGGCCATGATGAGTAATCCATCTACGAAGGCAAAAAGCATACTTGAAAATGTTGGCTTTTGGTATGAATTCATAAAAATAGTTAAATAGTGTTAAGTGTTAAGTGTTAAGCAAAAAATCTAAAAATTAAATTTTTTAGCCTTAGTCATTATTCCAATATCCCATCATTCCACTATTCCATTATTCCATTATTCCATTATTCCAATGCTCCATCCTTCGATTATTCCATCATTCCTATTTCTTGTATTTTTTATAATAATATTCGGAGTAATATTTGGTGGCCTTTAATTCTTTCTGGTTAAATACTACGCCCAACATTTTTTCTTTAGAAATACCATTAATTGCTTTGCGAATCGCTGCTCGCGGAGTTTTCTCAGCCATGACCACTAAAATAACCCCATCCACCATCCGCGATAATAAAATTGGTTCCGAAGCTGAAATAATGGGGGGAGAATCAATCAGGGTATAAGTATCTTCTCCAAAATTTCGGAGAAAATGGAGTAATTCTTCCATTTTTCTTGATCCTATTAACTCAGCGGCTTGCGAAGATGGCTTTCCCGCTGGAATGATATACAATTTTTCTTTCCCCGAGTTTTTCATGACCGATTCTATAGGAATATGATCGGTTAGATAATTGGATAGCCCTGGGGAATTTTCAAAATCTTTTAAATAAATGCTCGGCATCCTTAAATCAGCATCGATGAGAATTGCTTTTTTGTTGATCTCTTGCGAAATAGCCACAGCCAGGTTTAAAGCTACTGTCGTCTTGCCCTCTTGAGGAAAAGCACTGGTAATTAATATTAAACGCGGAGCATGGGGGGAACGCATAAAAATAAAAGTACGCAGTTTGCGAAATTGCTCAGCAGCAAAAGAGTCGGGTGGGGCGATTAGAAAAGGAAATTCTTCTTCCCCAGGAACTCCTACTTCTTTTATATCCACTTTTAAAACTTTGTCTGGCGCAACTTCTTCTCGGGATATAATTACTTCTTGAAGAATCGAAGAAATAGGTTCTGCTTTTTCCTTTTTCGTCTTTTCTTTTTCAGCTTTTTCTAAAGCACGGTAGACTCGGCTCATAGGGTACCTCGGTTAAACGCAAAGCGCATAGCGCAAAGCGAAGAGCGAAAAAAAGTGATGGAGTTATTAGACATAAAAGTTAATTCCTCTCAAGTAAAATAAATACTTATTGATTGCATAAAGTTGTTGAAAATTTCTTTTATAAATTGGCCGAATTCTATGAACACTTTGGGCTCCTGAAATTCGATGAATAAAATAACGCCAGCCATTACTAAAAATCCCAAGCTCCACTTAAGCCAAGGCCAATCCTTTTTTACTTTCAGCTTTAAATCTTTGCCCACTTCCTTAATTATTTTTTCATTTATAATTTTCTTTTCAGTGGCATATCCGGTTAGAAGCGCATTGTCGCAAAGAATATTAATTAACCTTGGTATACCACCCGTTAATTTATGGATTTCTTTAATAGCTTCTTTGGTAAATATAGAGTTTTTACAGCCAGCAATTCTTAATCTCCTTTTTATATAGCCACTCGTCTCCGCTTCATTTAATGGAGGCAAGTGATGTTGGAGATTTATCCGCTGCCGCAATTGCCGCAGGTCTTCCTGCATAAGCGTACGGCGCAATTCTGGCTGACCCACTAAAACTATTTGTAATAATTTTGCTTTCGCCGTTTCCAAATTAGATAAAAGCCTTATTTCTTCCAGCAATTCTTTGCTTAATCCTTGAGCCTCATCAACGATTAAAACTGCTTTCTCATTTTTCTGATAGGCATCAATAAGATACTCATAAAGAGAGTGCAGATATTCTCCTTTGGATGTCCCTTGAATTTCCAAGCCAAAATCTCTCAAAATGTATTGGAAAAAATCATTTACCGAAAGCCGCGGATTAAAAAGCAGAGCCACGCGCGTATTGTTTTGAGTACCGTTTAGGGTTTCCATGAAAGAACGAATAATAGTAGTCTTGCCCGTGCCCACTTCTCCGGTAAGAACAATAAATCCTTTCTTTTCTTTCACTCCATAAATCAACTGGGCCAGAGCTTCCCGATGATTTTCCCCCAAATATAAATAATGGGGATCAGGAGTAAGGTTAAATGGATTTTCTTTTAAACCGTAAAAAGATTCGTACATATTAAATACCGTAAGGCGTTAGGCGCAAGGCGTAAGGGGTTAAAAAAATAAAGAAAGACCGTAAGGCCTTAGGCTTAAGGCGTAAGGCGATAACGCTAGGCACATGGCGCAAAGCGCAAATCGAAAGAAAGTTTTGCTGCGCAGCAGTGGTGTAGTGCATTTCAATCTCCACTTGATAATTTTTTAATTAGCGAGGTCAACATTTTGTCGATTCTTAAAATTAAATCAGAAATAGAAACCAGTTTTTCCGGAAGTATGTAACCAAGATTAATGGCCAATTCTAACTGCGTATCTAATTCACTTATAGAACCCTGGGCTATGCTCAGAAAATTTTTAAATTGGGCTTTTCCTTTCCTCGCCGCCCCTTCAGCAATATTACATGGAATACTGATAGCCGCTCTGCGCATCTGCGCTACTAGGCCGAATTTTTCTTCTTCGGGAAAAATAATTGTTATTTTATAAATCTTCTTTGCCAATTCCATCGATGCCTTCCAAACGTCCAGTTTTTTATGAGGTTTTTCCATTATTCAATTCCTTTCATTTCTCTTTTGTTCTCTCTAACGCTCTCACGCCCTCGCGCCTTACGCTTTTATTTTTTCTTCTTCCTTCAAATTCGGAATTACGGCTAATACGGGCAGGTTGAGGTAGCTTTCTAAATCGGCCTCAGTATGGAACGATTGGTCCATTGTTTCGCGGAACCAGGCTAATCCCAACCCAGAAATTAAGCCAATAAACGCACCAATCAATAAAATCCTATTTCGGTCTGGCTTTACCGGTTTTTCGGGTAAACGCGCCGGATCTAATACTTTAAACTGTTCTCCTTGCTGTTTGCGCTCCAGACTCTCCGCCATCTGGGCTTGAATCTTTTTGTCCAGCATGGATTGATAATTGGCCTTCAAAAGATCATAATCTCTGGTGAGCAGCAACAGTTCCTGCTCTCTTTTGGGGGTTTCCTCAACGCGCAATTGATAAAGACGAATTTGTTCCTTCAGGTTTCTTTCTTCTTCCCGGAGACGCTTTGCCTCCAGAAGGGCAGCATTGTATTGTTCAGTGTATTGCATGAGCAGTCTTTCCACGAGTGGATCTACTTGGCGCACAGGGGGACGAGCAGGTGTCCTTGAGGAAGTTAATGATTGAGTCCGGGCGGTAGCTTCTCTTTCTTGTTCAGCAATCATTTCCTCTTGTTTCTTGAGGGCCTCCTTTGCTTTCGGCTCAATTTGGGCTATCTTCCTTTTCAGACTTATAACATCAGGGTGATTCTCTGTATACCTGGCCCGGGCACTTTCCAGATCTCTTTTAAGTTGATTCCATTGAGTGACTACAGGATCTTCGGGGATTCTTTCTCTGGTGGCCATTAATTGACCCTGACTTACTTCGCTTCCTTGTTCCGTAAGAACAGGAGAGGGCTCCGGCCTTTTTAATTGCTCAATCTGACTTTGGAGGATAATTATTCGGTCTTCAGCAGCTTTTATGCTATCGTTAGTAGTCTTGAGCTGTTGTTGCAAGCGTTCTAAGATTCTTAAATTAGCATCTAATTGCTGCGGAAGCTGCCCCATATGCTTCTGCCGAAATTTACGAATCTCTTCTTCTTTTTTGATTAGCTGTTCTTCAATATTGCTAAGCTCTTTGGTTAAAAAGGCGGAAGTACTTTCTGCTTGCATCTCCCTAACTTTCAAATTCTCTTCAATAAATAAGGAAGCTAACTTATTGGTGACCTTCATAACTATGGTCGGTTCTTCCCCTTCAAATGAGATGGTGAAGGTATTTTGAGTCTCCCTCTCCCGACCACTTGGCCTCTGCTGCACATTTACTTCTATGGCCTTCCGCATCTTTTCCACTACCTCTTCCATAGGGGCTTTTTTTCTTAATTCCGGATAAAGATTAAACTCCTGAATAATTTTTTCGAGGCGCGTGCGGCTGAGGATTTCCTGACTAATGGTATTTAATCTTTCCCCAATGGAAGCCGTAATCGTGGGGCGGACATATGTTTCCGGAACTCGTTGAGGCTGGACAAGAATCAAGGTCGTAGCCCTGTAAATTTTGGGTAAGAATTTATAAACGCCAAAGGAGATAAAAACAGCGGCAATCAGAGGAATAATGATATACCACTTACGCCGCAATCCAATGGCTATATAATCATTAAGGCCTAAAGGTTTTGGTGTGTTGTCCAATGTTAACTCCTTTTAAATCCAGGCAGAGCGCAAAGCGAAAAAAAGTGCTGCAGTAAGATAGTGCTGCAGTGCTGCAGCAAAATTAAAAACGCAGAGCGCGAAGCGAGAAAAGTGTTGCCGTGCTGCCGTGGTGCAGTGCGGATGTGACTTCGCGCTAATATAAAATTTTCTATTCTCTGTGTCCGCAGTGAACTCTGGAGCCATACTTTTATGATTTTTTATCCTGTAAATCTGCGTTCATCTGCGTCCCATTTTCATAAAGTTGCACTTAAGCGCAAAAGGATTCTGTTTTCTGAATATTCTTCAATATCGATATTGGAATCATTTGCCCGATGCGTAGCTTCAAATGACAAACTCAACCACCGAAGTATCTGATAATTGGCAAAGCCGCGAATGCTGTATAGCCAATCTTTTCTATCTGTTAAATATTCCGCTCTTTCTATAGCCCCGGAAGCTCCGAGCAAAAATCTGGGATCAAGATTATGAGTTAGAGTGGCGATCGCTCGGTAGTATTTTGTAAAACCAAGGTTTTCCGCTGTAAAGAAATCCTCTCGATAGCCCCCTTGTAAAGAAAGACTAAAGGTCGTTTTTTGTTCTCGGTAAGTTCCTGCTACGTCAAAAAAAGCGCCCTCAGTAGAAGATCCTCTCTCTGGTTTTTGCCAAAAATAACCAACTTGCACCCTTCCTGAGAAAGTGGGGCTAAAGGCATGCTCAAGGCCAATGCTGGGGTTGTTAACTTCATAGTCAATCCCGGGAGAATCAAAATCTCTCCTCACATAAACATATTCACCAAAAATTGATGTCCGCGGATTGAATCTATAGGTGTAGCGACCACGAATATTATGACCTACAAAATCAGGCGACAATTCAAAATCCCCATGAGTAAAACCATATTCCAATAAAATCCCATGACGAATGGTAAACCAATAGGTGACTCGGGGACTTATATAATTTTCTCGGCTATCTTCAGCCGCCGGATCTTTGGTTTCATAATAATTATTCCGGTAGGTAACTGAAAATCGGTCATCAGGGCCAAAGCGGTACTCCAAAGAAGGTTCTAAAACGTTCCGCCAATAAATATATCTTTGCCTCTGGGTGCCTAAAATGTACTGTTCTGGCAAAGCTCCTTCGATATATTCCCTTTCTCGCGGTTCTTCAGAACGGATAAAATAATCCCTTAATCTAAGAGTTAGCCTTCGCTCAAAGGTATACCAAGCATTTAAATTGCCTTCATGGCTAACATAATCGTTTTCTTTTTCCCGCGCGTAATAGACTAATCCCAAGCGGTAATCTAAATCCAGCCCTGCGGGCTGCTGAGGGGCTGTTAGAATTTGTCCTGGGGTAGTTACTCTTGCCGGAGAAGTAGAAAACCTAATCCCGGGAGAAATGGTCGTAATAAAATCATCCTTTTTGTTATCCCGAGTTAGATATATATTATCGTTATATTCTTCTTGAACTGTTAGGTATGGGTGAAACATAGACAAAAAATCAGAAAAATCAGCTTGGGAAACTCCAGGGATAGAGAAGACAGAAAAAAGCAAAGCGCAGAAAGAAAAAAGTGCGGCAGTGCTGCAGTAAAAGGCAAAACGCATAGCGCATAGCGCAAAGCGCAGAGCGAAAAAAGTGCGGCAGTTATTTTTCATTATTCCATTATTCCAGTATTCCATTATTCCCCCTTATTATTCTTTTTTCGAAGCCCGAAACTCGCCTCTCGTAACTTGCTTTTCCCAATATCCCGATATTCCATCGATCCATCATTCCAATATTCCAATCTTTCTCTCTTTTAGGGCACGATTATGGTATCTCCAGCCTTTAAGGTAAAATTGGGGTCTTTTCCTTCGGTAATTCTTTTATAATTTATGGTTATCCTTTTTTCGCTGCCGCCTTCTTTGCGAATTATCAGTATTCTTTTCTGGTTAGCCCATTCGGTAAAACCACCAGCCATAGGAATGATTTGCAAAATAGTAGTTTCACTCCTTAAACGGTAGACTCCGGGGGTCCTAACTTGCCCAGAAACAAAAACCTTATGGCTATTAGCTTCCATGACGATTACTGAAACATTGGGCAAATCTATAAATTTCTTTAATTTTTCAGTGATCGTTTCTTTTAATTGCAAAGGCGTAAGCCCGGCGGCTGGCACTTCATCAATTAAAGGAAGAGAGATATTTCCATCCATTCTCACCGGCACAGTCCGAGACAAAAGCTCTTCCCTCCAAACGTGGATATAAAGGACATCTTCGGGCCCGATAATGTAGTCAGTCACATCAGCCTTGATTTCGCTTTGCGCTTGCTTTTTCTCAAAAAGTTCTTTTTCCTGCTGAGCGATGAGCAGGGTCGGGAAAATTATTAAGGCAAATAATATTGGGAAGAAAACTATTTTTTTCATTTAGTCTCCATAAATTTTAAGGATGGACATTTGCTACTCTCTTGATCAAGTCACGAATATCAGTTCCATCTGCCGGAAAGCAAATCTGGTCTATCTTCACTTCATAACCGGCTTTTTCAAAATCACAGAATTTTAAACTGCCTTCGAACCTCGTACGGGCCACACTCGCTGCCGAACTATCGGCATAAGGAAGAATGGCTGCTATCCTTTCATCGCTTAAATTTCCTAAAATATCGCTGTCCCGAAACTCTTCTTTTACTAAATTACATAATAATTCGAGACAATTCTGTTGGTTGTGGCCATTATCTTGTTTGGCCAGACAGCATAGGTTCATGATCAAGACACAAAAAAATTCCTGATACCTCCGGGCCCTTTTTACCTCCAAATCAAGCAGGTAAAGAAAAACTTCCCGGTTTAAAATACGCCCCAGTTCCGAGCTATCTTTCTGACCGACCACTTTCTCCATCCTGCTTGCCCCTTTAAAAATTTATTTAATTCCTCCAACCATCAAGGTTGTATTTCTGAATTTTATAAAGTAGGGCCTTATAGCTGATTTTCAACAACTTGGCCGCTTCTTTCCTATTCCAGCGCGTCTCGGCCAATGTTTTTTTGATCAACCCTTTTTCGGCATTTTCTACGGCTTCTTTTTTTACTTTTTTTAAACTACAATTCTCTAACCCATTTAATCCATTCTGAAGCAAATTCTCAGATCCCAAATGATTTAGATCATTAAGGCCATTTTTGTTTTCTGGCCAGTTAGTTAGGGCAACATCTTCCCCAAAGAGAATGATCCTTTTAATCATGTTCTCTAATTCCCGAATATTACCTGGCCAACTGTATTCTTTAAAAGAATTAATAGATTCTCCGGAAATCCATGGAACTGACTTGCGAAATTTTTGACAATAGTGATTAAAGAAAAAGAGGGAAAGGGGCACAATCTGACTTTTTCTTTCCCGGAGTGGCGGAAGGGTAATGCTCACCACATTAATCCTAAAAAAGAGGTCTTCTCTAAATTTTCCTTCTTGCAAATATTTTTCCATGTTATCTTTCGTGGTCGCTAACACTCGCGTATTCACAGAAATGTCTTTTTGTCCGCCAAGGCGAGAAAATTCTCCATCTTGAAGGACTTGGAGAAGTTTAGGTTGAAGGGAGATATCAATTTCGCCTATATCATTAAGGAGAATGGTGCCTCCACTGGCCAGCTCAAATTTTCCAGGTTTTTGAGTGTGCGCCCCCGTGAAGGCTCCCTTTTCAAAACCAAAAAGCTCGCTTTCCAGGAGCGTTGCTGGGATAGCAGCGCAATTGACTTTAATAAATGGCTTCTCTTTGCGCGGGGAATGCAAATGAATAGCTTGTGCCACCAATTCTTTCCCAGTTCCTGTTTCTCCTTTAATTAAAACAGGTATATCAGTATCAGCTATTTCTTCAATAATAGTCTTTATTTTATTCATCTTGGCGCAATTACTAAAGAAGACCTCGTAAATATCGCGCATCTCCACCCATTTTCAAAATTTATTTAAAACAATAAATTAATGAGCAATACCAATGCCATTTAAGCAAAAATTATGCTGAAATTTTTTAACACCTGATAATCAAAGAGAAAATTTTTATAATTTTTAAATTCCTTTGAAGGAAATTTTAGAGAAAGATAAGGGTAAGTGGAATTTTATTAGAAAAAAGTGGTAAAAATTTTCCACTTTTCTAAAACGGAAAATTATTTCCTCTTTAAACTTCCAATCCTCCAAAATTTCCTTTTTATTTATTTTTTTTCTCTCGCCCGCTTCGCTCGAGAACGCAGAGGACGCAGAGAAAAACTTTTTAAAAGTTAAAATAAAAAACAAAAAAAATTTAATTAAAACTCTGTTCTCTCTGCGAGCTCTGTGAGAGATATTATTTCTCTCGCCCGCTTCGCTCGAGCACACAGAGGACACAGAGAAAAACTTTTTAAAATTTAAAATAAAAATAAAAATTTTTTTTAATTAAATTTAATTTAAATTAATTCTCTGTGTGCTCTGCGAGCTCTGTGAGAGATGTTTTTTTTTCTCTCGCCCGCTTCGCTCGAGCACACAGAGGACACAGAGAAAAGACATATTAAAAATTAAAAACAATAAAATTAATTTAATTAAAACTCTGTGAGCTCTGTGGGCTCTGTGAGAGATAGTTTTTAAATTCCTAATTCTTTCATTTTATTTAAAAGCGATTTATAGCTAATTTTTAAAATATTGGCTGCTTTTTTGCGATTCCAATTAGTCTGTTCCAAAGCTCGATAAATCGCCTCCTTTTCCACCCTTTGAATTGCTTCTTTGTTAATCTCTTTTAAAGAGATGACCTCTTTTTTACCTCCGTCGGGAATAGAAATATGTTTAGAAAGTGATTTTATTTCTTTGATAATCTCTTCCTCATTGCCCAGGACTAAGTAACGTTGGATCAAATTCTCGAGTTCCCGAATATTGCCAGGCCAATGGTATTCATAGAAGGTTTTAAGCAGACTTTCTGGCAATGGTCTTAAATTCTTATTAAATTTTGAAGCAAATTTATTAGCAAAATATTCTACAAAAACTGGAATTTCTTCTTTTCTGACCCGGAGCGGAGGAACAGTAATATTCACTACATTTAAGCGGTAATACAAATCTTCTCTAAACCTACCTTCCCTTACTGCTTGTTCTATATTCCGATTGGTAGCCACTAAGATACGCAAATCCACCTTTATATCGCTCCTTCCGCCTAATCGCGAGAATTCGTGATCTTGCATGACCTGCAAAAGTTTGGCCTGCAAATAAGGACTAATTTCTCCGATCTCATCTAAAAAGATGGTGCCCCCATTGGCTAACTCAAATTTGCCCGGTTTCCTCCGGTATGCTCCTGTAAAAGCTCCTTTTTCGTAGCCAAAAAGCTCGCTCTCCAAAAGTTCGGCTGGCAAGGCCGCACAATTGACTTTGACAAATGGCTTGTCCCGGCGCTGGGAATTAAGATGAATGGAGCGGGCAACTACTTCTTTGCCCACCCCACTTTCTCCTTGAATTAAAACAGTAACGTCAGTGTTGGCCACTTGATCTATTATTTCTTTGATCCGCCGCATTTTTTCACTGGCATAGATAAAAATGCCTTGGTCGCGAGCCATCATCTCGCCAACTTCAATAAAGGTAGTTGCTGCCTTGGTCGGCTCTTCCAGAATATTTTTCTTCATTAAACGATTCATTTCTTGCATTTCCAGGAAAAACCGGGCAGAAGTAAGAGCGGCACCCACTTGGGTAGAAATATAAGTTAAAGCAAGTTTATCACCTTCATCAAAAGCCCCTTTTTGGGAGTGACTTAGATTAAAAACTCCGACTACCCGCCCTTTTTCCAGAATGGGCAGGCAAATTAAAGAGCGGACGTTATTGCTTAAGCCATCTACCTTTACAAAACGTGGTTCCTCGCTAACATCATTTATCAACACGGCCTTTCCTTCTTGCAAAACCCAACCGGCAATTCCCTCTCCAGGTTTAAATCGCTTTCCTTTTCCAGATGGGGCAGAATAGAAAGCGGTTTCTTTTTCATTTTTGCCTCTGGCAGCCCGAACAGTTAATTCTCCGGAAACCGGATCTTTTAGCATAATGGAACAATTTTCAGCATTAATTTCATCCATCAATGCATCCAATATCTTTTTGCAAGTCGCCGGCAAATCAGGAAGGCTGCGTAAGGCCCCTTGAACTTTTTGAAATAAGATAAATTCCCTACTATTTTTAGAAGGAGATGATTTATAACTTTCTAAATTCGATGATTCCTTATAATTTGATTCTCGGGAATTTATCAGGTCCATTTAACTTCCCTCCCTAAAGAATATGGGCTATCCAATTATTCCCAGTTGATTTTGCGGGGCTTGGAACTCGGCTGAGCTTTGATTTTGCTCATTATGATTCCTTAACCCCTTTTGTAAATGTAATAGGATGCGTCTTGTGGGAAATGGCTTAACAAAAAAGTCATCTACCCCAGCATTAATTATTTCTTGGTATTCATGCTCTTGGACGTCATCATTGGCCAGCATCATTACGTAACCATCTGGAGATAATTCCTTGAATTTTTTAATTACTTCAAGAGCTGAATCCTGCCCAATCCAATACTCAGAGATTAGTCCATGAAATTTATATTCAAGAAGGATCTTTCGAGCTTCCTCAGTTGTAGCAGCGCAAAAGACTTTGTATCCTTCGTTTTCCAAGAGAGTTCGTAAAACCCAACGAGTATGTTCTTCAGGATCTAAAATAATTATGGCTTTGACCATTTTGCCACCCTTTGATTAGAAATTAAAAAATAATTAAATTGAGCGATTAAATGATTTTGCCATCTCTTATAGCCATTCCCGCGCAAGGGGGAAATTCAAAAAAGATTACAAAAAGGATTCCTGTTTTCACAGGAATGACTAAGGCTTAGCTCTCTTATTAAGCAGAAACAGCAAGTATTTACAATTATCACTCTTACTTTCCTCCATGGTCTTGTCTTATCGACTTTTTTCAATGAGAGTGGGTTCCAATTCAGCATAAGAAATGAAGCCAAATGCGGCAAAGGCCAAGCCCTTGTGGCTTGCTGTACCTCGCATCAAAATGTCGCTTTCATTAATAATAATTTAAGCGGTAGATATAATAAGCAAATTCTATTCCAGAAGGGTGGCGAAGATTGGGATTAAATAAGGGGATGATTTTAAAAGAGAATTTTCTAAATCAATTTATTCTTAAAAAGGTGAATGAAGTCTAACTCGGCCTTTTTGGCACAATGAGTGTGCCAAAAGGGAAAAGATAAAAGTAAGGGGCAGGGAGCGAAAAGCGCAGAGCGCAGGGCGCAAAGCGCATAGCGTAAAAACAGTTCGGAAGTGCTGCGGTGCGGCAGTAAAAACAAAAAAGCAAAGCGCATGGCGCATAGCGTAAAACTGATCTTTAACAGTTGTAAAAATAAAGTTGTGGAATAACAAGGACATAGGTCCGCTCAAAAAATCCTTGGCACCACAGATTATCCATCAGCAAGAAAATGCATAGAGGATTACAACTCG
>Ga0315298_1001649_pt1 | contig 40207 bp, 45 predicted proteins | sample WHS_1_MG_FD_203077 | JGI IMG/M metagenome (GOLD analysis project Ga0315298, IMG submission 203077) | Extremophilic microbial mat communities from Washburn Hot Springs, YNP, Wyoming, USA - WHS_1_MG | ecosystem: Environmental > Aquatic > Thermal springs > Hot (42-90C) | place: USA: Wyoming... | reverse complement strand
TGAACGTCGTTCCAGTCGTTGTCCGTCTGGTTCTCCACTATCGCCCAGCCCTGAAGGCTGCCGCCTTCCTTCTCCCCCAGCAGCAGCCGGTAACTGGTCTTCCATACCGGCGTCTCCACCACATATCCCACACGCACCAGACGCTCGCCCTGACCCTTGAAATGAATGGTCACGGGCTTCTTGTCCTGGTCGCGCGCCTGCGCCAGCGCCGCCAGAGCCTTGTTCAGTTCCTCCTGAAGACGCGCGTCCTCAAGCTCGATCTTCGTCACGTCGTCCAGCACCACGCTGCGTATCGTGCCGCCGGCTATCAGATTCACCGCCCATACCTCGATGTGCCCCTTCTCCACGGCTTTGGGCTTCTTCTCGGCGCCCAGTATCGTCGCCGCGATGCTCTCCGTGCCGGCCGTTATCCGCACCTTCGCCCCACGCAACTGATTGAGCAGCTCGGCCAGCGAGGGGTTGCTGGTTATGTCCACCTGAAACGACCGCAGCAGCCGGCTGATGGGCTCCTGCGACGGATAAACGATGGTGGAAACCCTGCCGCCGCCGAGGTCCTGAAGCACCAGGCTCTTGAGAATGTCGTTTATCTGCTGCGTCTTGAAACGCAGTTCGGTGGAACTGTCGCCGCGGACAGGCCCGACATGCTCGAAATAGCCCACGCCGCTGGAAAACAGCACCACGATCTTCACGGGCACGGAGGATTGTCCGTCGTCAGCCGGCGTCGCCGCGCCGTATGCCCCCGCACACCACGCCGCCAATGCCGCCGCGAGAATTGCCGACTTGCGCATAAACGCCGTCCTTTCAGCCGATAGCACAACCATCGGCATATGACGCCCGGCGGGTGAAAAAGTTCCCGGCGGCCGGACGATGCTGAAGCAGTTACCGGAGCTGCCGACTTCGGGGCAGGATACCGGACGGGTCAGGACAGGCCGGAGTGGGATTCGAACCCACGCATAACGGATTTGCAATCCGTCCCCTTAGTCCGCTTGGGTATCCGGCCGCGCATACGAAGACTATCTGGCGCTCGCAGCAGAGTCAAGGATTGTCCGGAGGTTCGCGCGTCCGGGCGTGCGGGCCGGGCGATGCGGAACAGGTGCGGCAGCGCGGCGATTAGGGTATAGTAGGTTTTCGCACCGCGTCGATAAGAGATGATGCCGTGTGCCGGAGCCTTCACGAGCGAAGGAGTCCGGCAAGGCTGGTGCGCCGTGCGCGGCGCCATGCGAGCGGAACATGACCACGACAGCAGGGCAACGGCGGGTGGAGCCTGCGTTGCCGGAAACCATCAGAGCGGCGCTGGCAAAACTGGGACAGGATGTCGCGCAAGTGGTGCTGGCGATAGAAAGCGACATCAACCACGCCGGGGAATACCGTCCGCAATGGCTGGTCGCATCGGACAGCCAGGTGTGGGTATTCGACATATCGAGGCCCGAAGAGCCGCTTGTGTCGGTGGCGTACACTGAGGTGCAGGAGTTTCGCACGATAGCGGTGGTGGGCTCGGGCATACTTCAGGCCAAGGTGGACGGCGCGTGGCTGGATCTGATCCGGTTCAGCAACCGGCGCAAGTATGTGTTCGGACGGGCGGCCAAGCGGCTGGAACAGCTCCGCAATCGGGAGAAGGTGGAGCTGGTGGAGGAGGACTTTGCCGACCCGCGCAGATGCCGGTCATGCGGGCTTATGCTGTCGTTTCAGGGGGAGACGTGTCCGCGGTGCATAAACCGCGGGCGGGCGATGGCGCGGGTGATGTACCTGATGCGTCCGTACTGGCCGCAGGCGGCGGGCATGATGTGTCTGCTGCTGCTGGGGATAGCGCTGGACATGGTTCAGCCGCACCTGACGCGGTTTCTGGTGGATCATGTGCTCAAGGCCGATGCGCGCAACCCGATACCACAGTGGATGTCCTTTCTGCGCGGCGTTCCGCTGGCGACGCTGCTGCTGCTGGTGGTGGGACTGGTAGCGGCGCTTCAGATCATGCGGGCACTGGTGAACGCGATAAATGGACGGCTGGCGTCGCGCGTGGGAACGCAGATCACGTTCGATGTGCGCGGACGGCTGGTGGAGCATCTGGAACGACTGTCGGTGGGATATTACGACAAGCAGCAGACCGGCGCGCTGGTGGGCCGCGTGGCTTACGACACCGAGGCCATACAGGGCTTCATATCGCAGCTCACCGGCGGCTTTCTGATGCAGATAATACTGGTGGTGGCGTCGGCCATCATGATGTTCAGCCTTCAGCCGAAGCTGGCGCTGTGGACGCTGCTGCCGGCGCCGTTCGTGTTTTCGGGCACGTTCATTTTCTACCGCTACGTGTATCCGCATTATCACCGGTTCTGGGACCGCTCCAGCAAACAGGCGGGCATGCTCAACGGCATGCTGTCGGGGATACGGGTGGTGAAGGCATTCGCCCAGGAGGAGCGCGAACTGGAGCGGTTTCAGAGGTCCAGCGCCAGCCTGCGCGATGCGCGGCGGCGCGTGGACGTGTCGGCGAGCACGTTCTATCCGTTCATGGGCCTGGCGTTTCAGGCGGGCGGGTGGCTGGTGTGGTATGCGGGCGGATCGCGCGTGCTCGGCGACACGATGAGCCTGGGAACGCTCATGGCGTTCTTCGGATTCATGGGCTATTTCTACGGGCCGCTGAATCAACTGACCCATCTGACGAGCTGGCTGACGCATTTTTCGACGCAGGTTCACCGGATTTTCGAGATACTGGACACGCCCATAGAGATTCCCGAGAACCGCGAGGCGACGGACCTGAAGACGGTGCGCGGGGAAATAGAGTTCCGATCGGTTACGTTCGGCTACAGCCGGCACACGCCCATCATCAAGAACATGTCGTTCCGGATCGAGGCCGGCTCGACGATAGGAGTGATCGGGCGAAGCGGGTCGGGCAAGACGACGATCATCAATCTCATCAGCCGCTTTTACGATGTGGACGAGGGGCAGGTGCTGCTGGACGGCATCGACGTGCGCTGCATAAGCAAGAACTCGCTGCGGCGCAACATAGGCGTGGTGCTTCAGGAGCCGTTTCTGTTCCGGGGCACGATATGGGAGAATCTGACGTATGGCCGGCCGGATGCCACGCCCGAGCAGGCCATCGCCGCCAGCAAGGCGGGCAACTCGCATGACTTCATCATGCGCCAGATCCACGGATACGACACGTGGGTGGGCGAGCGCGGAGCGGGGCTTTCCGGAGGCGAAAGGCAGCGGCTGTCGGTGGCCAGAGCGCTGCTGTGCGAACCGCGGGTGCTGATACTGGACGAGGCGACAAGCTCGGTTGACGCGGAATCAGAACTGGCTATTCAGCAGGCACTGGCGGAGCTGGTACAGGGCAGAACCAGCATAATCATCGCGCATCGTCTGACGACCCTGCGCAACTGCGATGAGATATTCGTCATCGACGATGGACGGCTGATAGAGCGCGGTTCGCATGAAGAACTCATGAAACTCGACGGACGGTATGCGCGGCTGGTACGGATACAGGGCATGTCCAAACCGGAGAATGTGGACCACCTGGACGCACGCGAGAAAGCACAGCGGCTGGCGGCGATGGCGCCGGTGGACATGACCCCCGACCCCGAAACGGGCCTGACGAGCATAAACGGGCACCGCCCGCGCTGGCTGGAGCCGCGTTTCACGAGGATACACCTGGGCAATCGCGGCGCGCTTCACGTCACGATACTCAACGAGCGGATATATCCGGGCGTGTTCGCGCTGCGATGTCTGCCGGTGCGCTATCCGTCGCAGTACATAAGCCTGCGCTGGACGAACGCCGACAACCGCGAGCAGGAGGTGGGACTGATACGCGATCTGTCGGAATGGCCCGCGGAAGCGCAGGAGCTGGTGCAGCAGTCACTCCGGCGGCGCTATTTCGTGCACAACATCCAGCGGATACGCTCCATACGCCAGTTCCAGAGCTACCTGGAAATGGACGTGGAAACCGACCTGGGGCCCATGACCTTCGTCATGCGGTGGGCGCACGAGGTGGCGCACGATTACGGATCGGGAGGAAAGATACTGCTGGATGTGGAGGAGAACCGCTATCTGATCCGTAACCTCGCGGAGCTGCCGCGCGACCAGCGCGAGCTGTTTGAGCGATACATCTACTGGTGAAGCACCGCGCCCGGCAACCCGCATCACATCCGCGCGGCGGCGCCGATTACGGTTCGGTAACGATCTCGTGGCGGGCGGCCGCCAGTTTCACGGCATGCGGCATGTCCATTATGCGCATTACACCAAGCAGCGCCGGCGCTGCTGCGTCATGGTGCGAGGCGGGCAGTTGGCGCAGGCAGAGACGCATGGGGGCCGGCTCGAAAATGGCCGCATACACCGCCCACCCTGCCGCCGTGGCCCGCGCTTGGATGGTGAGAGGGGGTTCCTTCAGTCCGTCAAGCGAGCGCAACGCCTGTATGGCGCGCCTGACGTCCCACACGCGCATGCCGTCGAGCGTCTGCCCGAGGAGCGCGAAGCGCCGGCGGATGTGGATGAGGCTTTTCGGGTCGTCCGTCCAAGCCGTCGGTCCGGCGCCGCGCGGCACGAACCAGACGACCGCTTCATCCGGGCCGATGCCCGCGGGCAGGGGCGCAGCGTCATCGCTTGTGCCGGGCTCGCGGGCGGGCGGATACTGGGCAAACTGTTCGGGCAGCGCCCGGCGAATGGCCGGCAACCGCGCGCGCCAGTCGGGTTCGTCAAGGACTTCCAGGCGCACGGCGGTGCATCTCCGCGCGGCCGGACGCGCTACGAAAAGCGGAAGCTGGACGCCCTGCTGGCTGCGGAAATCCCATCTTTCAAACGTAGTGGCGCCTTTCTCCACCGACCACGCCCTGACGGGGGACGGGTCAGGAACGACTTCGGGCCAGCCCGCAAAAGGCATGGCCAGAAGACGCGCCACCAGCGAGTCGCGAAGGTTGCGCAGCTGGATGGCATCTTCAGGAGGCGACGCGACGGGCACGAAAAGCTCGTGAATGCGGGTGTTGATCTGGTCGGCCGGCACTGTCGAGAAAACCCTTAACTGCTCGGGCTCCAGACATCGGCGCGGAGCGCTTTCCACCGGCGCATCGTCGCTTTTCAGAAAGCGGTTGAACCAGCGAATGGCGGGGATCTGAAGTTCCTGGGTGTCTTTGTGGGGGCCTTCGGTGATGAGCAGACCGAGTTTGTCGGCCGCGTTGTAAAGGTCGTAGATGCGTTTGACCTGTGCATGAACGCGAACGACGCCGTCGAGAGGGAAAATGCTGTCCTTGTCGGTGTTGGAGATGAGCAGCGGACGCGGAGCCGCAAGTGCGGCAACAGTGGCGAAATCCCAGCCGCAGAAGTTGACCATGTACATGCAGTCGCAATGGCCTTCGATGCAGCCGTCAACGACGTGGTTGGCGAGGTCGGTGATGCCGGCGACGGGCACAGCCGCGGCGACGCGGTCGTCGAGAGCGGTAAGCCACCAGGAATATGCGCCGCCGCCCGAGCGGCCGGTAACACCGATGCGTTTGGCGTCAACCTCGGGGCGCGATTCAAGATAGTCGAGGGCGCGCATGGCGTTCCAGGTTTCGACGCCGGCGGGCGTGTAGCCGCGCGAATGCCACCACCACATGTTCTCGCGGTAGGTGCCGTGATGAAGGCCCTCTATCTCGCCCAGCTGAAGCGTGTCGAGCATGAGACAGACATAGCCGTTGGCGGCCAGCCATGCGCCCCAGTAGTGATAATGCGCTTTGGCGCCGTAACTGATGCCGTCCTTCTTGACTGTGCCGTGGCCGCACAGATAGAGAATGGCCGGAGAGGGCTTGTCGGTGTTGCGCGGCAGATAGAGGCTGGCGGTAACATAAAGCCCCGGACGGGACTGAAAGTTCAGGCGTTCGAGGATGAACCGCTCGTGATCGAGCCGGCCGGTGATTACGGCCTTAAGATCGGTTCTGGGCGGCATGGGAAGAAGCCCGAGCATGTCGGCCAGTTGATGGCGCAGTTCATCCCGGCGCGATTGCCACTGCTGGAGCGTGCGAATATCGCGCACAGGCCGGCCGGACAGTTCGGCCGTGCGTGCTTTGAAATAATCGTCGAGCATCGGATTTACTCTGCGAGGAGCAGACGCAGGCGCTGCGGCCAATGCCGAAAGCGCTATAACGCTCGCCGCCAGCGGCGGAAAGCCATGCTTCATGATGTCAGTTTACACCGGCACGGGGTGAAGCGAGAACAGAACCAGACCGTGGAGAAAACGTACCGGCCGGCGGACCATGACCACTGCGGACGCATATGCACGGGTCGCCGGAGGAGTTTAAGCAATAACACGGCGGCACTGGCGTTGCAGACGCGTCGGCAGGGATCGCGCGACGGTACAGCCCGCCGCCGAACCGGCCCAGTCCATGCGGTGCAGCCCGCGTGCGTGGCAGCAGCGGCCGGAGAATGGCGCGCCGGCCGGGGGCGTGCGCGATGGAGCGGCTGGGACTGAAGGCGGCTGTCGCCGCGGTGGCGCAGGCCGGGGGCGTGCCCGGAAAAACCGGTGCCGGCCGCGAGGGCATCGGCAGAATCTGTCGGAACGGGCGACGTGAAGCCGGGGTTTATCGGGACGCGCGGCCCGCAGGCGCCGGCCGCGAGGGCATCGGCAGAATCTGTGGAACGCGCGGCGTGAAGCCGGGGTTTATCGGGACGCGCGGCCCGCAGGCGCCGGCCGCGTCGGCGGAATGTATTAACGCGGCCGGTCTGTATTCGTGCGGGCGCTCGGCGGTGTTGACTGCCCGCCGCGGGGTTCTTATATTCTGTGGGTGTGGCGCGAGATGCGCTGCACATCCGGTCCGCAGTAGCTCAATGGTAGAGCAGCCGGCTGTTAACCGGCGGGTTAGAGGTTCGAGTCCTCTCTGCGGAGCCATAAGAATAACGGGGCATTTCCGTGCCCCTGTAGTTCACGGGAAGCCCCGGAAGCGCGAGCGGCCGGGGCTTTTTCATAACGTGCGGCAGGCACAGGGTTAGGCGCAAGGAGACCGGGCGCGTGAAATTCTCCGGTTCGAGTCCGAGAGTCTGGGCCGCGAAGGCAACCATCATGGTGGCGACCGCACCCCAGAAAACCGCGCCCGAACTCTCGAATTCTCCGGTTTACAACCCTCTCCGGGTTAACGACCGCGTAGCCTTTGGCCCCCGAAGGCTACCTTCTCGAACTGCCGATGCCATGCACGCGAGTGCCGCTTCGCCAAACGCGGGCGAGCCGTCCAAGCCGAAGCTCCTGGATCGCCTGGCGCAGGCGTTGCGCTCCCGCCATTACAGCCGGCGGACTGAGCAGGCCTGTTGCCACTGGGTCAGGCGGTACATCTTCTTCCACAAGGTACGCCACCCCGCCGAGATGGGCGAGGCGGAGATAAGACGCTGTGATGCCTTCTCTCGATGGCCGCAACCCGCGACCATACATGGAGATGGGCTGGTTTTCACCCCGGATTCCCGGGGCGTCTTAGGCGGGCACTTCAAGCCGTGTTTGGGGTGTTATGAGGATCGGCCTAAACATTGTTATACGCCCCATTAGTGGCCGGAGGCTGACGCGATGGATATGCAATCCTTTATCGCAGAGTACACTGGGGAGCGGACCAAAGAGACGCTTGGTCTCTTGCTTGTAAATGAGATAAAAAGCGTGGTAAACAAAATCAAAGAGCAGGGAAAGACGGTGGCCGATTACGAGCGCATCATCGAGTTATGCCAGGAAATTCAGTGCCTCTATTGCTCGGATTCTGTTGTCCCTCCCGACTCAGTGCTTGCCGTATCGGCGCGGATACGACTCTGGCCCTCGCAGCCCATTCGTTTGGAACTCAGCGAAAAAGATGCGCCACAGTCGTGGCGGATGTCTACTCAGGAGGGAAAAACAGCGATTGATGACTGCTTAGGTAAGTACGACCCTGCTGAAGCTTTGATCCTGTTGTACATTAAAGAAATTCTCTCGGCGTCCAAAGATTTACAGACAGATCCCAAAGGTCTTGCACGAATTGTTGAATTGCACGAAGCCGCTCATGCAGTCGTTCATCTTGGCCGTGACGCCGACTTGAGAACCCTGTCTGTTGATACTCTCAACGCCTTCGACCGAGGTAGCTCAGTCAGCCCTTTACACGAGACGTTAGCCCAGCTGCTTACATGGCATTGCATTAAGGAGAAAGAGCTGACTCGGGTCTTTGATGTCCTTAACCAGTGTCAGCGTGCCGAATACACCATGTGGGTGGACTTCAGGGACGTACCTTTGGAGCAAGTCAGGGGATTCTTGGTGGCTTTGAGGGGCGAGCTCGTCGTCCCGACTATAGAAGCCTTTAGGAGGCTGACGCTGGGCGTATAACAAGCGGTTGCAGCCGACCGCCTTCGGCGGCGGCCGAACCGCAGGCCGTTCGGCTATCGCCTGAATTCCAACACGCCTTTCCTCCCCTCTCCTGGTTAACAACCGCGTCGCCTTCGCAGCCCAATCCGTCATCTCGAACTTCCGCCGGGTATGTATCCAGTAGAGAGAACCCCGCCGGACAACGCGCTGGCCGCACAGCGGAGGTCGTTGTGGGCGCTTCCACAAGGAGCGTGCCCATGCACTCGACCGACGTTCCGCTGTCCGCCGAAGAGCGTTTCCGCGAAGTCGCCGGCATTCTCGCCGCTGGGCTCCTGCGGCTTCGCAGCCGGCCGCAACTCGCGGCCACATCGGACATGCCCGGCGAACCTGCCTGCGCCGAGGCTTCGGCAGGCAGGCATGTCCCGCCTCAGGAATCGGCAGATTCTGCCCAGAAAGCCCTTGGCTTGCCCGCTACCCCACGGCCTGATCCTGGCACCGGTTAACGCACGCGAGAACCTCCAGAAAGGACGGCCGCATGATGAACGTGGGCAAAGAAATCGCGGTCCTCAAGCACATGACCGTGGCGGAGCTGCGGGCCCGGTACGCCGAAGTCTTCGGCGAGGAGACGCGCTCGCACCACAAGGACTTCCTGATCAAACACATCGCCTGGCGGCTCCAGTCCAAGGCCGAGGGCGACCTCTCGGAGCGGGCACGGGCGCGGGCGGCGGAACTGGCCAACGACGCGGACATCCGCATGACTCCGCCCCGCCGGTCGGCCAGGCCGGACGGCCAGGCGGTGACAGTCGGGACGCTCCGCATCTCGGCCGACAAGCGGCTTCCCATGCCGGGCACGGTGCTCAGCCGCCAGTACAAGGGCCGCACGGTCGTGGTGACCATCCTGCCCAACGGCTTCGAGTACGAGGGCGAGGTCTACCGATCGCTCTCCGCCGTGGCGAAAGCCGTCACCGGCACGCACTGGAACGGCTACCACTCGTTCGGGCTTGGGGCGTGGGGCGTGGGACGTGGGGCTTGAGAGGAAAACCTCTCGCGGAGGGAGCGGATCAGGCCCGTCAGCGTGCGGGCGCAGTCCTCGTAGCGCGCGTTCAGCGGCGTCGCCTGATCCTTTGAAAGAAAGCCAAGACGATGAGACAGGTCAATGAAGTAGCCGACTTCGCGCAGCGAGCCGAAGGCGAGGTTGAGAAAGTTGACGTACTCCTTGAGGCTTTCCCGCGCACAACCCTCGACGATGTTTGCCGCGACCGAGACTACCGCCCTTCGCATCTGGGACGTCAGTCCGAACAGTTCCGCACGCGGAAAATGGCTGGTGGTCTGATACACCTCTACCACCAGGCGGTCCGCCAACTCAAATGCCTTCAACTTCCTGTGGTCTCGCACGGACGGTAAGGATATGCCCGACAAACCGTTTGCTCAAGCCCCAAGTCCCAAGCCCCACGCCTGTGTCCGCTGCGCCATCTACACCCGCAAGAGCACCGACGAGGGGCTGGACCAGGCGTTCAACTCGCTGGACGCCCAACGCGAGTCCGCCGAGGCCTATATCGCCAGCCAGAAGTCCGAGGGCTGGGTCGCTCTCCCCGACCGCTACGACGACGGCGGCTACACCGGCGGGAACATGGAGCGGCCCGCCCTCAAGCGCCTCATGTCCGACATCGAGGCCGGGCGGGTGGACTGCGTGGTGGTCTACAAGGTGGACCGCCTCAGCCGCTCGCTCCTGGACTTCGCCAGGATGATGGAGACGTTCGAGAAGCACCGGGTCTCGTTCGTCTCCGTCACCCAGCAGTTCAACACCACGACCTCGATGGGCCGGCTGATGCTCAACGTGCTGCTCTCGTTCGCCCAGTTCGAGCGCGAGATCATCTCCGAGCGGACGCGGGACAAGATCGCCGCCGCTCGCCGCAAGGGCAAGTGGTCGGGCGGCATGCCCATCCTGGGCTACGACGTGGCCCCCGGTGGCGGCAAGTTGCTCGTCAACGAGGACGAGGCGGCGCGGGTCCGGGGCATCTTCGAGCTCTACCTGGAGCACCAGTCGCTCATCGAGACCATCAAGGCCCTGGACGAGCGCGGCTGGACGACCAAGCGCTGGACCACCAAGGACGGCCGCCAGCGCGGCGGCAAGCCGTTCAACAAGAACTCCCTCTTCCACCTGCTGACGAACGTCCTCTACCTGGGCAAGATCACGCTGAAGAAGGAGGTCTTCGAGGGCGAGCACCCGGCCATCGTCGATGCCGAGGTCTTCCGGCGCGTCCAGGCACTCCTACGCCGCAACGGCCAGTCCGGCGGCAAGCACGTGCGGAACCGCTTCGGGGCGCTCCTGAAGGGCCTGCTGCACTGCGTGCCCTGCGGCTGCGCGATGGTCCACACCCATACGCTCAAGAACGGCAACCGGCGATACCGCTACTACGTGTGCCTCAACGCCCAGAAGCGCGGCTGGCACGCCTGCCCGTCGAAGTCCATCCCGGCGGCGGAAATCGAGAAGTTCGTGGTGGACCAGGTGCGGGCCGTGGGCCGCGACCCGGCCGTGGTCGCCGAGACCATCCGCCAGACGCGGGCACAAGCGGAAAGGCGCGTCGAGGAACTCCAGGCCGAGCAGGCGGCGCTTGAGAAAGACCTCCGGCGGCACAATGACGACCTGCGCAACCTGGTCGGCCGCCTCGGCCACAACGGGACGGCCACCGACCGGATGGCGGACCTCCAGGACCGCATCCGCTCGACCGAGCAGCGGGCCACGCAGGTCCGCGAGGAACTTATTGCCCTTGGGCGACAAGTGGTGGACGAGAAGGAGGCCGCACGGGCGCTGGCGCTCTTTGACCCGGTATGGGAGAGCCTGTCGCCCCGCGAGCAGGTTCGGGTGATGCAACTCCTCGTCGAGCGCGTGGACTACGACGGCGAGAAGGGAACGGTGTCGGTGACGTTCCACCCGACGGGGATTGGCGCGCTGGCCGACCTGTCCGCCGAAGCTTCAGCGAAGGCGGAGGAGGCCAGGCAGAAGGAGGTGGCCGTATGACACGAGGAATCACCATCACGAGCGCGGTGCATTTTCGGCACGGGCGCGGCAGGCGAAAGGTGCTGGAGCGCGGCGAAGCACCGGCCGCGACCGTCGAGCCGGGAAGCGTCCCGCGCGTGTCGCGGCTCATGGCGCTGGCGCTGCGATTGCAGCGGCTCGTCCAGAGCGGCGAGGTGACTGACTACGCGGACCTCGCCCGCCTCGGTCACGTGACACGCGCCCGCGTAACGCAGATCATGAACCTTTTGAACCTCGCCCCGGACATCCAGGAAGAACTCCTGTTCTTGCCCCGCACGGTCAAGGGCCGCGATCCGATCCGCGAGATCATGGTTCGGCCAATTGCTGCCCAGGCCGACTGGCGGAATCAGCGGAGGTTGTGGAAGTGTCTGACGTTTGACCTGGGGGTTGACTCGACTGCCGCTCCCACTCACGCCAGAACTTGAGGTTGAACTCCATGATCTTCTGGTAGTACGCACCCGGATCGTCCAGTTTCAGGCCAAGTAATTTCTCCATGTGCTCGCAAGCGTTGAGCATGAGTTCCTTCATCTCCGCGTCCGTGATGCGACTGAGCTTTGGATTCTCCAAAAGCGCCGACGACTCGCCCTCGTGCAGGTGTGTTCAAGCGGGCCGTTGCGGAAGGCGTAGGCAACGATGGCGTTGGCTTCGCCGCGGAGGGTGAAACCACCGGGGAAGACCTGCTCTACAGCCTTCTGGAATGCCTCGTAAGCGTCGTTCATCGAGCCACCCTGCCATTCCCCGTCCGCTTACGGCGATGTCCAAGCCACTGGTCGATCACGGCTCGGTCGAATCGCCAATGCCGGCTCGTCTAGTCGAACTCATCTCTCCCTGGCAGAAGTAACCGCGGTCACTGAATGCCAGGTCGTCCCGATCCTTAGCTCATCAATATCGAAGAGCGCACTTTCCCCGACTGTTAGCCGAACGCGCGGCAGTTCTGCTTCGCACGCGGTTGGCACTCCAACTGTGGTCCAAGCCATCGGTTCCTGCTGATCGACCGCCTCCCCTGTGCGGTAGATGCGCAGGTAGGCTTGTGCCAGACGCTCGCTGGATACGACGATCTTGCCAACACATAGGTAGACCGTGTCGTCGTCAATCGGCGGAGCGGACTGCGTGATCTTGCCGCCGCTCTTGACGAAGGGGAAACCATCCGTCGTAATGCCAAATCCGAGTTCCTTCTGCGATCTGGGGCGCGGGTGCCTGTCGTCACTGCAAAGCGAGACCTGAATGAACCGGCCCGATTCGTTCTTGGCTCGGTGGCGCTGCCAGATGAAACTGAGGTAATAGACGCGCCCGGGTTCCAGCACCAGAGGATGTTCGAGGTCGCGCCAGATCGATTCCCCGGATGAGAGTTGGAGCAACCTCCGGCCGGCGCGAGGCATGCCAAAGACCGTGTCGTTGGGAGCATCCACGATGGTTCCGGTCGAGCCATGCGCTTGGTAGTTGGTTACCCAACCGCCGGACCAGCCAAAGCCGCTTCTGCCTCGCTGCAAGCGGCCGGCGAGGTTCTCGAAGCCGTCGTATGCGAGCAGAGCGCCTCCTGCGCCCTGCTGCACACTCTGCTCGATCTTTCGGACGAACTGCCTCATCCCGAGAGGAATTCTGGTCGCCTGCATGGGTTTCGTGCGAAGGTAACGTCGAGCTTCGCCGGCCTCAATGCGATCCCCGAGTTGTTCGGCTGTGGCGTTCGTGGGCTTCCAGAGCACGGTGCCATCGAAGACGTGGACTTCAGTCGCCTCGCCATCAAGCGACACAGCGTACTCGGTTCCCTCGTCGATGATCATGGCGTCGGGGGTATTCAGGGCGAAGCTGTCGGACAGTTCGGTGACTCGAACGACGACGCTCCCCAGCAACAATTGGGCCGAGTCAACTGAGTGAATCCGCAGTTCGCACGGCCCCTGCATTATGATATCCGTGCCGGAGTCAAGCTCAACCTGGGCGACGCCGGAGGCCAGCGCGAGGGTTCCTGCCGAGAAACGGCTGCCCGGGGTCAAACCACCGGGAGAACTCCAGACAGCGTCTTTCAGTTGCAGGACAGTGCCCAGTTGTGCCGTGATCCGGGCAGACCCGTTCTTCGGCACCAGTGCCGTATTAACAGGCTGGTCTGGTCGGTGTAACCAGAGCCATCCCGCAACCGCGATCATCGCTATCGAGGCAGCCACCGCCAGGCTCGCGTAGACCGGGCGTCTCAGCCGGGAGCCCCGGTCGGAGACAACGGAGAGCCTCCCGGCGGGTGTCCGACTGATTGCAGGCGCGTCTTCGGATGCCCATGTACGAAGACTGGATTCCACGTCTACCAGTTCCCGAAAAGCGGCACGGGCCTTCGGGTCGGCCCTGAGCGTCTCTTGCAGGGCTTGGTGCTGTTCACGCGAGATGCTGCCGGCGATGCAGTCGGCGATCAGGCTCTTGAGTTCCGCATCGTTCATCGGCCGACTCCTTCCTGGGCGAGGCGACTTCGGATGCATTCCAGCAATCTCGCACGCAGTCGGGCGAGCTGCTTGTACAGAGCGCCTCGGTTCCGGCCAAGGCTCTCCGCCACTTCGATGATCGATGCCGTGCCCGCATAGCACTGCCGGAGTATTTGCTGCTGCCTGTCGGGCAGCTTCGAAACGCAGTTCCGCAACGCGTTCAGTCTCGCCTCGGACAACTCCTCTTCATCGCGGGCCTCGCTGGCCATCAACTCGACCAGGTCCGCGTCGAAGTGCAGGCGGCTTCTCCTTTGGACCGTGAGGAAGTTGCGTACCTCGTTGTAGGCGACTCCGCAGGCCCACTGAAAAAAGCTTCCGTTGGGATCGAAATCCCTCATTTTCTTCCACAGGACGATACTCGTGCGCTGAAACACATCCTCGACATCCGCGTGGTTGACAAGCTGCTTGGCGATGAAGGCATAAATGCGGTGGCGGTGCTTCATCAGCAAAGCGACAAATGCCTCGACTGCAGCATCTTCGGAAGGCGAATTGGTGTCGGGGTTGGCCAGTGTCATATTCTGTGCATCAGTATCCAAGAATGTTTCACCTCCCGAGCGGCTTCGGGGCGACCAAGAACCGGTTGCGCGGCCACGGCCAACAGGAGGCCGTTCGTCGCAGCCATTATCGCTGTTTCTCTGCCCGCATACCAGCACCATCCAGGGCCTAACCGAGGTCTCTGTGTCGCCACCGTCCGCGTTCTCAAATACCAGAGGCCCGACAAGCCGGCCGCCTTGGGGCGTGACTTCAGGCGGCCGGCTCACAGGTTACTCCGATCATGGATTTACTCGGCAGCAGCATGCTTGCCGGGTCCGGCCGCGCCTTTGCCATGCCCTGCGCCGCCAGCGCCCGGTGCGCCCTTTCCTCGCCCCTCGCCGCCGGGGCCAGCCTCGCCTTTGCCACGCCCTGCACCGCCAGCGCCGGGCCCGCCCTTGCCGGGGCCGTTCCGCGCAATGAGCCTGGTCGCCGGCTCATCGCCTTGCACCCAGGCCGCACAGGCCATTCCCACCTTCAAGTCGGCGATGCCATTGGCGGCCGCCTTGCGACCGACGATCACCTTCGTGTTCTCGTCGACCTTGATGGTGACCGCAGCGGCATCTTGCCCGTTAGTGACGGTGACGGTCTTTGCCTGCACGTCCACCGCCGTGATCTGGCCGCGAACACTTGGGGCCTCCTTGCCGTGGCCCTTGCGCCCCTTGCCCTCCGCTGCCAGGCTTACGCCGGCAACCATGGCGACAACCGCCAGCATCATCGCGATACGTTTCATAAAACGTCCTTTCATCAATCGCAGGCAGCTTCCAGGCTTGGCCGACCCGGTGCGGACGTTCGCACCTACTCAGGTCGCCGCCTCTGACAGCGGTCTGCTCATCCAGTTATCTTACGGCGATCCGTGGATTGGACAGACAATCCGCGTTTTCCATCGCGAGATCGGCTCGGCCAGGGAGTCGGATCGCCGAACCCATTATTCCAGAACGACTTATGGCTGAGCCGCCATTTGTGGCTGCCGGTCATCCCGACATCGGCCAGCACCGCGGCGAGCCATGTTGCTCGCCGGACAAGGCGCAAACGCGACCCAGCCCCCGGCGAAGCCAGAAAAACTGCAACTTTGCGCGGGCAATCGGCCGCTGAACGTAAGAGTACCAAGACAGAGAACGAGCCCGTGCCTGCTCGGTCCGTGGCCGATGAGCCCAAGGCAGGCAGGTTATAACAACTGCCTGGCCGGCAGTGCCTTCAGATGCGCATAGCCCAGCCAACAGGAGTCTGGCAAACGAGGCTCGCTTCCCGTGCGATTAGGTGCCGGCCCTGTGTCTGGGGGCCAATGGAAAGGCGCGGTGTGATGAGTCAGCGAATGTTCATTTTGGGACTTGTGACAGTGATCTTTATCACGCAAGCCACTGGCGCAGAGCCACTGAATCCCTACGAAACGCCTGGTGACCCGCCCACTCCCGGGAAGATCGATGCTCTGGTGATCACACAGTTGAAGAGGGAAGGCATCCGGCCGGCTCGGGTGTGCTCGGATGAAGTCTTCGTGCGACGTGCGTATCTGGATGTCATTGGCACGCTGCCGACTGCTGATGAAGTCAAAGAGTTCCTGGCCGACCATAACCCAGGGAAGCGAAGCGTGCTGATAGATCGGCTGCTCCAGCGGCCCGAATTCGCAGACTACTGGTCCTTGAAGTGGTGTGACCTCCTGCGCGTCAAGTCGGAGTTTCCCATCAATCTCTGGCCCAACGCGGTGCAGGCGTATTACCGTTGGGTCCACGCTTGCATCAAGGCCGACGTACCCTATGACCGATTCGTTCGGGAACTCCTCACGGCCAGTGGCAGCAATTTCCGCGACCCGCCAGTGAATTTCTATCGTGCCATGAGAGACCGTGACCCTACCACTATCGCAGCAACCGTTGCCCTGACGTTCATGGGAACGCGTACTGAACGTTGGCCGCCGGACCGGCTGAAGGGAATGGCCGTGTTCTTCCAGGACATCAAGTACAGAAGGACAGGCGAATGGAAGGAGGAGATCGTTGGCGTGGACCTGTTAGGGGGCACCACTCGGGAAGCGGTGCTTCCGGACGGCACGCGCATCGTGCTCAAGCCGGGCACTGATGCACGGGTCGTCTTCGCCGACTGGTTGATCGAGCCGAAGAACCCCTGGTTTGCGCGCGCTATCGTTAACCGGATCTGGTATTGGCTGATCGGCGTCGGCATTGTCCATGAGCCGGATGACATTCATGCCGACAACCTGCCGATAAACCCCGAGTTGCTGGCTCTGTTAGAGCGCGAGCTGATTGCCAGCCGGTACGATCTCAAGCACATCTATCGACTGATCCTGAACTCGACGACATACCAGCGATCCTGCATCCCGACAACGGTGCAGCCCGAGGCTGAACGTCTCTTCGCGCACTATCCCATGCGCCGACTCGACGCGGAAGTGCTCATTGACGCGATCAACCAGATCACCGGGACCACCGAGTCGTACATGAGTCTCATCCCTGAGCCGTGGACCTACATACCCAGGGACACGCGAGCTATTGCTCTGGCCGATGCAAGCATCACCAGCCCCTTCCTGGAACTGTTCGGTCGTCCCGCGCGCGAGTCCGGGCTGGAATCGGAACGGACCAACGCGCCGACCGGCTCCCAACGCTTGCACCTGCTGAACTCCAGCCATATCCAGCGCAAACTGTCCGACAGCACCAAGTTGCGGGCGATGGCCCAGTCGAAAAACGCAGTGGATCAGCTCTATCTGTCGATCCTGTCGAGATATCCGACCGACGAGGAAAGGAAGATCGTGGCCAGCTACAAGCCCGGAAATCGCAGCCTCGCAGTGGAGTTGGCGTGGGCATTAATGAACACGGCTGAGTTCCAATACCGACACTGATGCGTTGAGGTAAAACAGTGAGTCCGAAACAACGCGATAGCTTCGAGTCGTGCGGCCTGCCGCACATGTCCAGACGGGCATTTATCTCCCGCGGCATGTGTGGCGCGGCCGGGCTCTACCTTGCCGGCCACTATGCCGTCCGCGCCCTAGCATCTGCGCCGGAGACCCGGACGCCGGGCAAGGCGAAAGCGGTCATCCAGGTATGGATGTGGGGAGGGCCGGCACACCTCGATACCTTCGACCCCAAGCCTGAAGCCGGCAACGACTACTGTGGGCCGTACACAAAGCCGGTCGAGACCAACGTCAAGGGCATTCGCATATGCCAGATGCTTCCGGAGTTGGCGAAGCAAGCAGACAAATACGCCATCATCCGGGGCATGACTCATGGTATCAACGCGCATGAGACAGCATCATATCTGGTGCAGACCGGACGGATGCCGGGCGGCGCGATCTCGTATCCGGCGGCGGGCGCAGTGGTCTCCTATTTCAAAGGATACCGAAGCGGATACAAAGGCATGATCCCCCCCTACATCGTGCTGACCGAATCGCAGGGGCGGTTCTCGGAAGCAGGTTTCCTGGGGCAGCGACACAAGCCGTTTGCCACGGGCGGGAACCCGGCGCAGACGCCGTTCGCAGTAGAGGGGATCGTCGCACCCGGCATCACCGAACAGCAGCAGCGGCAGCGCCGCGAATGGCTCGACCAGTTGAACACGCTTCGACACGCCGCGCCAAACACGCCAGCCATGAAGGCGCACGTCCGCGCGGAGGACGAGGCCTACGACATGATCCTCGGCGGAGGGGCGAAGGTGTTTGACCTTTCAACCGAGAAGAACGAGCTTCGTGAACGTTATGGCATGAACAAGTTCGGCCAGTCATGTTTGGTGGCACGTCGCCTGGTCGAACAGGGGGTGCCCTATGTCACCATCAACTACGACGGCTGGGATACACACAAGAACCACTTTCAGAGCATGCGCACTCAACTGCCGGAGTTAGACAAGGGCATGGCAAGCCTGTTGCAGGACTTGGCGGACCGTGGCCTTTTGGACAGCACCATCGTATGGTGGTCGGGCGAGTTCGGACGAACACCGAGAATCCAATGGGAAGCCCCCTACAACGGCGGGCGCGGCCACTATGGGAATGCCTTCTGCGCTTTGCTGGCCGGCGGGGGATTCCAAGGCGGACACGTCGTCGGGAGCACGGACGCCCGTGGTGAGACGGTCAAGGAACGTCCAACGAGTCCGGCCGATTTGATTGCCAGCATCTACGACCGGCTGGGCATTGACGCCAACGCTAAGTTGCCTCTCCCCGACGGCTCGGGCATTCCTCTCATATCATCGGGCTCCGACGGCAGCAAAACGGGTGGCCTATTGACGGAGATCATGTGAACCGCAACGATCACATTAATAGAGTCAGTCGCATGCCTTGGCTGGCAGCCATTCTCCTGCTGGCTACGGCGTCCATCGCATCTGCCCAAGAGCAGGTTCCCCACGTTGGTTACGTCTATCCGGCCGGCGGACAGCAGGGCACCACGTTTCGCACGCTGATCGGTGGGCAGAATCTCAGTGGAGCGAGTGTCGCCCGGATTTCGGGTGCTGGGGTCCAGGCGAAAGTCATCGAGCACGTTCGGCCGCTGAACCAGGGAGCGTTCAAGACGGTCCAGGCTCAGATGCAGGAACTCCTGGCGAAAAAGAAGGAGAACCCGGCCGCATGGACGGCAGCGGATGAGAGGCAGGTAGCCGATCTCCGTGCGAGAATGCAGACATTCTACATCCGGCAATCCTCGGTGCCGGCTCTGGTCGAGACAGTTACACTGGAGATCACGGTGGCTGCCGACGCCGCACCAGGCCGGCGCGAGCTGCGGCTACAGACCGACCAGGGGTTGACGAACCCGATGGTCTTTGAAGTCGGCCAGCTTCGCGAGTACACTGAATTGTCAGGCCGCAGCATCGCAGTGGCTGAGAGCCAAAGGGATGTTCGCCGCCGCCGTCCTCCGCAGAACGTAGCCAAGCCCGCACCCGGAACGAGCCCTCTGCCCGACGTCCAGCGTCAGGCAACGAACATCACCCTTCCCGCGATCCTCAACGGCCAGATTCTTCCTGGCGACGTCGACCGCTATCGGTTCCATGCGCGCAAGGGGCAGCACCTGGTTATCGAGGTAGGCGCTCGACGTCTGATTCCCTACCTGTCGGATGCTGTGCCGGGCTGGTTCCAGGCGGCCGTCACACTGCTCGACGCCTCGGGCAAGGAGGTGGCTTATGATGACCATTTCAGATTCCATCCCGATCCTGTGGTCCACCGGGAGATTCCGGCAGATGGCGATTACGTGCTTGAGGTGCGGGATGCCTTGTATCGCGGCCGCGAGGATTTCATCTACCGGATTGCGGTTGGCGAGTTGCCCTATATAACCAGCATCTTTCCTTTGGGCGGGCAAGCCAATGCCGGGCTGAAGTTCGATCTTGCTGGCTGGAACCTGCCCACGACGCAATTGACGGTGCCTGCTCAAACGCCCGGTGTACGTGAACTCTCTGCGCGCAGCGACAAGTACGTTACCAACCGCGTTCGCTTCGCCGTGGACATGCTTCCAGAGTGCATGGAGGTCGAGGGAAACAACGACCCGGCGAGCGCCCAGCGTGTGACGCTGCCGACTATCGTCAACGGGCGAATCGACCGGGTGGGCGACATGGACGTGTTCTGTTTTGCTGGGCGTGCCGGTCAGCAGGTTGTTGCGGAGATCGAAGCTCGGCGGCTTGGCTCCCCCTTGGACTCCGCCATAAAACTCACGGATGCCAAAGGCGAGACACTGGCTCTGAATGAAGACTATGAGGACAAAGCGGAAGGCCTAATCACGCATCAAGCGGACTCGCGTGTAAGCGTAAAGCTGCCGGCCGACGGGCTCTACTACGTCTACGTCGTGGACCAACAGCAGAAAGGTGGGGCGGACTATGGCTACCGCCTGCGTCTTGATACGCCCAAGCCGGACTTCGACTTGCGTGTCGTGCCCTCAGGCATCAGTGCCAGGGCCGGGACAACCGTTCCTTTCACGGTGCATGTGCTGCGCCGTGATGGTTTTGCCGGTGAGATCGATCTGGCGCTACTGGAGGCTCCGCCTGGTTTCAAGCTGAGCGGAACTCGCGTGGCTGCCGGACAGGATGTGCTGAGGTTGACGCTAACTTGTCCTGACGAACCACGCGCCGAGCCCTACACGTTGTCGATTGTCGGCCGCGCGACCATTCAGAACCGGCAAGTGGTTCGACGTGCTGTGCCGGCTGACGACTTGATGCAGGCATTCATCTACCGGCACCTCGTTCCCGCCGACGAGTTGCTGGTGTGCGTCATGGGGCCGGCGCAGCGGTGGCTCATCGGCGCTGGAGGCGCAGATCCAATCAGGATTCCGGTGGCTGGTCGCGTTCGCTTCCCGCTCAGCCTCCCGGCAAGCACGCGTCTGGGCGAGGTCGAACTCGAACTGAGCGACCCGCCTCCCGGAATCACCATCGAGAGCGTCGCCTTGGGGCAACGCGACGGCGGCATTGTGTTCCGGTGTGATGCGGCACTGTCCAAGCCCGGCCTGAGAGGGAATCTCATCGTGAACGTATTTGCCGTGAGAGACCCTGCGTCGATGAAGGGCCGGGGGCAACGAAAGAAACCGCGTCACCTGCTGACCACATTGCCCGCCATTCCATTCGAGGTCGTCATCGAGTGACCATCAACAGTGCATATCATGAGAATGAAGCACCTGATGATCAGGGCCTGCGGCAACTGAATCTGTAGACAGTTAACGTGTCCCGCCGAGGTGAAAGTAGACCGTCGACGGCCGGGCCTTGGCCAGGTCGATCTGCCAACCCGCCAAATCACGAAGCGCGGCGGCCACGAGTTCCGAGCAGAACCACTTGTCGGAGGAACCCCGAAGAAGAGGCACCGCGAACCGCAGCACGCCCAGGTAGTCGTAGGGGCTGCCATCTTCCTTCTGCAGCCACGGGAGCAGCGTTTCCGGGGGCACGTCCACGGGCAGGAGAACCTCTCGGTCCGCGCCAAACCCCGAGGTGTAGAACCGCGTCCCGCTTGGCCGCGCGCCGAACCGCCTGCCGTCGGGCAGCGCGAACTCGCAATGGCATAGGCCCGTCCCCTCGTTGAAGAGGGACGTGAACCAATCGCCGATGCCCCCGCCTTTGGCCTTCACGAACACCACGTTCACCACGTCATGTCTCCTTCACTGGCTAACCCGCAGGCGCGGCCTCTGCGCTGGTTTGCGGCGACACTGGTGCCGATGGTGCGGCCGACGCCCGCAGCTCCGCTGTGCGCTCGGCCAGCGCCGCAAACTCCGGCATCGCCCCGGTCTGCTGGTACGCTTTCCGCGACGCCCGGATCGCGACGTGCAACTCCGACCACGCCTGGCTCTCGTCTTCCGCTTCGTGCAGATGCCCGACGGCGCGAAGGCGGTGCGGGTAGCCATCCCGGTGTTCGGCGATCAGCACCCACGCCGCGCCGAGGTGCTTCTCCACGCATTCGATGCAACTCGGCCGGGTGACGGCAGCGTCGCCGCGGGCGGCGGTCTTTGCGCCGCAGCCGCAGGGCTTCTTCTTTCCGAGAGGCGCGGTTGAGGATGCCCTGGCGGGCCGCTCCCCTGCCCGTGCGTATCAGTCCCCGCAGCTTGGGCGTTTGCATGGGTTCCTCTTCGCCTCATGCGACTCGATGGCCGCCCTGTTAGGATCGAACACCTCTCGCCTGACGCTTTCCTTCGCCACCGAATCCAGCAGCCGCGCCCGAGTGAGCGCTGGCAGTTGCGGAGGCAGGGATCTCGCCAGCTTCTCATCGGCCGCCAGTTTCTCGGCCCGAAATCCCTCGCCGCAGACTTTCCGACAGAAGCCGTCGCTCGGACGGCCGCCGCCCAGGCCCAGCAAACATTTCCGATCTTGTCTGTGGGGACAGCTCATCAGCTCACCGTGGCAGAGGTTCCACACCCGCCCATCTTCGTGTAGCTCCCGACGATGTTGTAGTCGGGGTCCGCATCGTCGAACACGCGGTAGCCGTCGAAGACCAGGATGTCGTACCACTCATCGGGACAGGTGCTGGCCCTGATGGTGAGCCGCCAGATACAGGCATACGTCTCGTGGTCTTCAAGGTGAAGGTCCACAGAGACATCACCCGTCTTGCAGCAGGCCACGTCGCCGTAGGCGTAGTTGATGGCGTAGCGACAGGCGGCAGCCTTGAACAGGGGGATGCCGACCCAATGATCCCAATCCGTGCGGCCGGTAGCGTAGATGTCCGTGCAGGGCAGGCCGCATCCGGTGGCGTCGAAGTCGAGAGTAAGACTGCTCGGCACATCGTCCGGGCACACGCAGCCGCAGCAGCACTCGTAACGCGGCGCGGCCATGCCACCCCTGGTGTCGAAGTACGGGTGGGCGACACCACCATACATTCTGTATCGCGGGGCGGGCATTCAGGTGTTCCCCTGGCAGTCGCGGAACTGAATGAACCAGTCGGCGTCGAAGTTCGGATCGACCTCGAGGACGTTCATCTTTCTGGTCTTCAGGCGGATGCCGTGAGCCGTGGCATCCCACTCGGCCGAGACAGGCAACGTCACGATGTCGCCCGTGGGCCTCTCCTGGGCCACAGAGTGGAGGTGGAAGCCGCCGGCGTCGTAGTAGCCCAGGCCGGGCGACCCCGCCTCCGGCTCGAAGTACTCGCAGTTGGGGATTCGGCCCACATCCGGCGTCAAGCCCGTGCTCAGCACCTCGTCCCGCTCGTTCGTGACGGCGTAGGTGAACGAGCAGGTCTGGTTGATGTCGCCGGCCTGGCCGCCGTCCCTGGTAACTTTCACCTTGAAGGCGATGGTGTCCGGCTCGCGGTCGATGGCCACGATGGGCAACCCGCCCTCGGTCATGCCGACGATTCGGCCGACGTGGCATGTCCCGTTACGCAGCAGATGGACGCCGCTGCCATCTTCCCAGGCGTTGAGGATCAGGCAGGTCTGGTCGGACGGCGGCTCGGTCATGCCCTCCGGCATGGCCAGGTTGCCGCTGGTAACGGCCGTGGATCGGCCGCCGATGATCCTGCCGACGTACTTGCCGCCGCCGGAGGCCGCGCCCGTGATCTTCACCAGCACGACGTCCGCCGGCGGCCCCAGCCGCCCATGTCGCGCATTTCTTGGCGAGCGGCATCCAGCGTCGCCCGTGCCTCGCCGGTTTTGTCCAGCGCAGCGCGGTGTTCGGCCGATGCCGACGACAGATACACCCGTCCCACGGCATCCGCGTGCGGCACCGCTCCTTGCGTGCATCGCTCGGCCGACTCGATATGGGCCTGGATGCCGGCCAGCCCCTCGCCTGTCCGTGCGATGGGGTCGGGCTTGGGGATCGCCGTTCGCCCACTACAGCCGGCGGCCATTACCGCGGCGATCAGGATGTGCCGGAGTCCCTTGTGCATTTGCCAGCCTCCACGAGCCACGTCTTCAGGATTGTGATGTCCGCCTTCGGGGGCTTGCGCCGGGCTGCGTGGAGCGGGTGGAAATCCGCCGGATTGAAGGCGGGCGTGCGTCTTGGATCGCGGTTGACGTTGGCGAGCATGGCCAGGACCGCGGCGGTATGGTTCCACGCCTCCTCGACGCGGGCATCCGCCATCAACAAGAGTTCCCGCAGCGTCAGGGCGCCGGGGTCGATGCCGAGGATGCCGGCGCAGCGCCAGATGAGTCGCCAGGCTGTTTGAGAAACGCTTCCAGCCGGTGGTCCAGCTCGCCGCTGTCCAGCCGCGCTTCCACCACGTTCAACGCCTTCTCCTGAAGCGTCCGGAGTTTGCTGATCGCCCTCCTCAGCAGACGACCCTTGCGGCTCGGGAAAAAATCGGCCAGACCCTCCAACAGCGCCTCGGTCGCCCGGTCGATGGCATCGCCGGCCATGGCGCGGCCGAAGTCGACGTCGCTGACGCCCTTGGTGTCGGCCTCCGGCTTGATGAGGCACCAGATGACATCGCACAGGAGGACGGGGTCGCCGGAAAGACGCTCCAGGAGCTTGCCTTCCATGACCTCCAGCAGATCGACATGAATGAGGTCGCGGACGCGCTTGACGGCATCGACGTTGACCAGCAGCGTCCAGGTGCGGCCCTGGTTATCGATGAATGTTCTCATGTCTGCGTTCCCCCCTGCCTATCAGGGGCTGGTAATCGTCACCCACGAGGGCGGCGTCTCGCTGTGGGTGGGCTTGGCCGTCACCTTGTAGGTCAGGGCATCTTCCAGCGGCTCGTCACGATTGAAGCCGGTGATGACGCAGTCGGCCTTCAGCCCCTGACTGCCGTTCTCGGTAAGGTCGCCGTCCAGGACTTGCAGGCCAATCTTGCTGCCATTGAGCCAGGCGTCGCGAATCGTGGCGAAGGTGGTATCGCTCGGATCATCGATGATCTCGAACTCGATGCTGACCTCTTTGAGCCCGGCCGCGACGGTCTTCCAGCCGCCGCCGCCCCGGCTGCTGACGTCCGCCTCGCTGCGGCCGAGGTTCAACGTGACGTTGCGGGCGTTCTTGACCTCGTTGAACGTGCCGCTCTGCCCGGTGGCGGCCACATAGATCTTCGCGTCGATGCCGACTTTCGCGCCCATTGCATCTTCTCCCTGCAGCGGTCCACGCCGCTCGCTACTTCACCGACCCGGCCCAAAACGCCGGCAGGCGGTTCTGGACTCTCTGCAGCGCCGGCCCCATGAAGGCCCGGCGCGGATAGCGCTCGCGTTTGTATTGGCCCCCGAACTCGTGGGCTTTGCCGGATGTGCCGGCGACCTCGACATCTGGCCCAATCACGACCGATTGCCTGGCCTTCTCGACGGCGTACTTGATGGCGCTGCGCAACCGTCCCTTGCGTGTGTGCGGGGCCGTGCCTGGCGGCGATGCCTTGGCGCCCTTACGGATCGAATGCCGCGCCTGAAGGCGAATCGCCGCGCCGGCATGACCCAGGCTGGTGATGTTTCCCTTCTTCACCGCCCGCATCACCTTGCCGCCGTCGAACTTCGTCTTGACCTTCACGCCCACCATGCCCTCATCCCTTCGTCGCTCCGTCGCTTTGTCGCTCCGTCGCTTCCATAAATGACAACCTCAGCCTCGCCAGGGCCGGCTTCTGGTGAATGCAGTCCTCCAGCGTCCAGCCATAGGTGCCGTAGTGTGTCAGCCGCAGACCCGGATCGGCCACCACACGGATCCCCGCCTCCCTCGCCCTGTGACAGAAGGCATAGTCCTCGCCCAGATATCGCGGCCCCGACGGGTCGGGCACGATCATGGGCGCGAAGTACGGCACCAGCGCCGCCAACTCGATCTGCGGGAAGCACAGCGGCAACGCGAACCGCCGCTCGATGGCCTCATACACCTCCGCCCGCGTGTAGAGGAACCCACACGGCAGGTACTGCACGTCTATGGGCTGGGCCTCCGGCTCGAACAGCATGCTCTCGGTTCCCGGCAACTGGGCGCAGGCGATCTCGTTCACGCCCTTCTTGGCATACACCCCGCCCACCAGCAGCAGGCCATGGCTGCGGATACGCTGCACATCCGCGACGGCGAAGCCCACGTCCGAGTCGATCCAGAGGATTTCTCGATAGCCGGCCTTCAGCGCCTGCGTCGCCAGTCGGCTGCGCGCGGCGTCGATGGACGACTGGCCGAAGACCCGATGCACACGCACGCCTTCGCGTTCCAGCGCCCGCAGGCTCTCATCCACCTGCGGGAATATCCGCTCCTGGCACGGCACGATGGCAATCATGGTTTCCGGATGATCCATTGCCCGCTTTCCTCACATCGCCGACGTAATCAGGCCGTTGGTCACGGTGTAGGTTGTGCCGTTCACCGTGAACGTCCCTGACCAGCCCGTGGTCTTGTCACTGTTGACCGCGCCCGAGGCGATATGCCCGCTGCACACCGAGGCGGAAGCTATGGCGTTGCTCGTCACAGCGCTCTGGCTCAGATGGCTGGAATAGATGGCCCCGCTGGCGATGGCATCCGATACCACCGCGCCGGCTGATAGGGCGCTGGAGGTCACGACGCCATAGCCAAAGTGCTCGGCCTGAATTGCGTTGCAGGCGATATGCTCCGACGCGACGGCACGGATCGAAATGGCCTGGTATGTCACCGCCCCCGACCCCAGGTGCCCGGATTGGATGGCGCCTCCGCCGATGGCGTCAGAACCGATGGCACCGCTGGCGATGGCGCTGCCGCCGACGGCGCCGCCGGCAATCGAGCCGCTGGTGATCTGGCCGCTAGAGTCCACGTTGACGACGCGCCGATACGTCGAGCCATCGCCCACGTCATCCAAGCTGGCCGGGCTGCCGAAGATCTTGACGACAGTGCCGTATCCCATCACCAGGTCCCTCCGACCACCGTGACTACGTCGCCGCTGTTGCCCTTCACCTGGATGCTCGACAGGTCGATCTGCTGGAACTCGTGCCACTCAGACGGCTGCCACAACACCTCATTGGCGCCCTCGGCCTTGAACCACACCGGGCCGCTGTTGGTGGGCGGACACGAGATAGTCACCGACGCCACCGTCTTGACCGGCGCTAATGGCTGGTAGCTGCCGGTCACCACGATCTGTCTCTGGATGACGTTGTTCATGGCTTCACCTGCACACTCGGAACGTCAGCGTCAGGACGCTGGTGAACACCTGCTTGGTCTCCAGGTGCTCGGGCGAATAGACCGGCACGTTCTCGGTCTTCACCCACACCGCCGCGGCCACCCCTGTGCCCACCGTCAGCCGCCGCAGCCGCAACAGGTCGGCAATCCGCTCCACCAGCGCCATCAGGCCATCCAGCTCCGCGTTGTCGGCCAGCGTGATCTTCTTCTGCACTGCGACATCGACACTGACATCGTGCTGGTTGGCGTTCCGGCCGAGGCTGGCGATCTCGATGCCCTTGGGAACGACACTCACCCGCAACGTCTTCAACTCCGCCAGGTCGAACACCGGCCGGTAGTGCCGCGCGGCATTCAACGGCGGATCGAAGCCGGCGGCAGGAGCGTTGAGCTCCGCCACCACGGCGTCGGCGATCTGGACCAGCAGCGACATGGCGGCTTCCTTTTCAGTTGGCTTGCCCGACGGCAACGACGGGGCGGGTGGTCGGGTAGTCTGTTCGCTTGCCTCCTGACAGCACGCACCGCCCATTGATGAGCCATTGCAGCGGGTTCCACGGCTCGGCGGCCGGCACGCATCCGCTCAGCACCAGGGCCAGCAGGCCCAGACACCATGCCGGCGCGCGCCTGGCCATCGCTCGGATCGCTTTTCCGCCGTCCCGCGCCATGGCTACTTGCCTTCCTCCGCGTCCCACGCATCGCCGAACAGGCTGATGGCCTCGGCGATATCGGCGGCGCTGAGTGTCCTGCCGTCGGCCAGCGTCACCGTCTGGTCAACGACTTTGCTGAACCGCCGGCTGACGATGCGCGTCGGGCGCACGAACGCCTGGCCATCGACCACCACCGCACGCTGGCGATGGAACTGGATGGTCGGGTCTTCGCCCCGGGGCGTGTCGATCACCACCAGCCTGGTCCGTGCGGTCGGGGTCGGGGTCACTACTTGCTCGTTCTGCTCGGACATTCATCTCTCCCTTCGTCGCTACGTGCCTCCGTCGCTTCGTCGCTTCACTTACGTGTCCGGCCGAGTGTTTCACGGACTGCCCCGCGCCTGGTGCCGGCCTTCCAGCGTGGCCAGCCGCCGCTCGACGGCCTGGTACTCGACCCGCAGGCCGCGCGACTCGAAGATCATCTCGTCCAGCCGCTTTTCCAGGCTGTCGAGCTTCGCGGTGACCACGCCCCACTGGATGGTGATGGCCACCAGGGCCGAGAGCGCCGTCAGCAGCACGCCGGCCCAGCCCGCCCACTCAATTCGTTTCCTTGCATCGCTGAGGATCATGGCGTTGTCTCCACCTGTGTGCTGTGGACCCGCAACGTCTTGCGGTACGGGTCGCTGTAGCGCCAGCACGGCTCATCGCCGACGGACACCACCTCGTACACGAACGTCTGGCCGTCCTGGCTCTCGCTGATCCGGTCGCCCTTCGCCGGCAACACCCGCTGGCCGTCCAGCACGAGGTCGGCGGCCAGAATCAGGTAATCCCGCGACTCGACCTTCAGCACCGCCCCGGTCCCGTCATCCAACTCGAAGACGGTCCTGCCGACCGTGGCCGCGACGGCAACCGACCGCTCGCCGCGCTGGTACGTGACCGGCCGGCTGGCGTGCCGTGTTCGCTGGTCTTCCAGCCAGGCCGAGGCTTGTTCGAGCAGGTCCACGCTTCTCTCCCTCCGCTACTGGTTGAGCCGCACGCGCACCGTGGCGTCGGCGTCGGCCGCCGCCTTGACGGCCTTGCCCAGCAGCTTGTTGCCGCTCGACGTCGTCGTGGCCTGCTGCGTCCCGGCGTTCCAATACACCGTCGCGCCGGCGGCGATGGCGGTGCCGCTGCCAGTCGCTTTGGGGCAGTCGAAGACGCCCTTGACCGCCAGGCTGCCCAGCGTGTTGGCGGGGATGGCGCGCTTGGCCACACCGACCAGATCGTTCTGCACAACCACCGCCCCGGCCGCGACATCCGCGCCGGGGGTGTAGTCGAGGCTGTCGCCGTCATGCACAAAAGTCGCCATTGTTCCTTCCTTTCATTGCGCAAGTAGCAGCGCGTGGCGCTTCCCGTGATGGATCAGACTGACCGTCACGCGGCTGACGCCAAACCGCCGAGCAATGTCTCTCTGGGTAGCCATACCCTTGAGCGCTGCGATCTGACGAACTTGCTCGCAGCCGAGATTGCGACCGACCGGTCCACGCAAGCCGGTTCGGTAGGCATGGCGATGATTCTCCCCACGGCAGACGTATTCGAGGTTCTGCAGACGGTTGTCGTGCTTGTCGCCGTTCTTGTGGTTCACATCGCGTCCGTCGGCGTCTCCAAGGAATGCCGCCGCCACCAGGCGGTGGACACTTCTGGTGACGTACCTGCCGCCGACGCGAGGACTGACCACGAGATACCCAGTCTTCGGATGCGGGGTCGCCCGCAGAAGCTGCCACGTCCCGGACTTCCGACTACGGGTGCGCCCCAGGTCGCTGGCCTGATAGTCCGGGAAGCCGGGGATATCCCGCCAAGCCTCCTCGGCAGTGCCGCAGGAGCATCTCGACAGACCGCAGTCAGTGGACCTCAGACCAATCATGCTTCACCTTTCGCCTTCACGCCGCCCCGGGGGTCCCCGCGCGTAGCGCGCGTGGAAAGGATTCCTTTCACGTGGCATCGGGGCAAGGTGGTCGAAGCCGGGCAGAACAGCGGCGAGGCGGGCGAGTGCCCGTAAACCGCAAGAAGTAAGGGACTTACGACGACACGCAGGCCGGCCTCAGCAGCCCGTGGTAAAAGTCTGGAAAACCTGTCGACAGCGCGAGATTTATTTGCATGAACGGAGACGTGGCGCTAGAATGGAGAGCGTCAAGGACGATGTCTCATGGCGATGGGCAAACGCAAGCGGGAACAGCAGGGCTCGTTGTTCGTCAGCGTTGTCGATCTTCCTCGCAGCGCCTCGCATCCGTTTTATACCAAGCTGAACCAAGTCCTGGCCGCCGGGGGTTTTGACGACTACGTCGAGGCGCTGTGCCGCAAGTTCTACGCCGAGGTGATGGGTCGTCCGAGCCTCGCCCCCGGCATCTACTTCCGTTGCCTGCTGATCGGCTACTTCGAGGGCCTGTCCAGCGAGCGAGGCATCGCCTGGCGGGCCAGCGACTCGCTGTCGCTGCGGGAGTTCCTGGGGATCGCCTTGAACGAGGGCACGCCGGACCATTCCACGATCTCGCGGACGCGGCGGCTGATGGACCTGAAGACGCACCAAAAGGTGTTCCAGTGGGTGCTGGCGCTGCTGGGCCGGGAGGGCCTGGTAAATGGCAAGACGGTAGGGGTCGATGCCACCACGCCGGAGGCCAACGCGGCAATGCGGTCGATCGTGCGGAACGACAGTGGCCAGACGTATGACCAGTTCCTCAAGGGCCCGGCCCAGGCCTCGGGAATCGACACGCCGACGCGGGAGGACCTGGCGAAGCTGGACCGCAGCCGCAAGAACAAGGCGAGCAACGAAGACTGGCATAACCTGTACGACCCGGATGCCAAGATCGCGAAGATGAAGGATGGCCGCACGCACCTGGCGCACAAGCAGGAGCACGCGGTGGACATGGAGACGGGGGCGGTGCTGGCGGTGACGGTGCAGGAGGCGGATAAGGGGGACACGACCACGTGGCGGGAGACGCTGGAGGACACCTGGCAGAACCTCAATGCGGTGGCGGAGGACCGGCAGGCGAAGAAGCAGTTGCACGAGAAGCCGGTGGAAGAGCTGGTTGTGGACAAGGGGTATCACTCGAACCAGTCGGTGTGGGATTGGCAGGACCTGGGAGTGCGCAGCTACGCCAGCGAGCCGGATCGCGGCCGGCGACATTGGGAGGGTAAGGATCAGGAGCGAGATGCGGTGTACGCCAACCGGCGACGGATTCGCGGGAACCGGGTCAAGCGGCTGTTACGCAAGCGAGGGGAGTTGATCGAGAGGAGCTTCGCTCACGTACTGGAGACGGGAGGCATGAGACGAACGCACCTTCGCGGGCACGTCAACATACTCAAGCGGATGCTGGTGCACGTGGGCGGCTTCAATCTCGGCCTGCTGATGAGGAAATTGTTTAGCGTGGGCAAGCCGCGGAGGCTGCAGGGCCTCTTTTTGCGTATTTTCTGGCCGATCTGGGTGGTATGGAGGGTGCTGGGAGCTTTGTGGCGCGAGATGGGAGCTTCGGAGCGAGCGGATGATCATTTCATGCCGCGCCGATGCGCGGCGTGACCGGAGTCGGGTGCGCGAGCCGGATTGAGGCTTTTACCACGGGCTGCTAGCCGAACTGGGCCCGCGCCCAATTCAGGCTGAACCGCTACAGAATCACAGGGGATTAAGATGGGCCTGCTGAAGGAAGGGCAGACAGTTCGTGACACATACTTTGTGGAGCGGTTCCTCGGCGAGGGGGCCTTCGCCGAGGTCTATCGCGTGCAGCATCGTTTCCTCGGCCGCCAGGCGATGAAGGTTTTGAAGACCCCCGGCATGACCGTGGACGAGATCGAGCAGATGCTTGGGGAAGCCGTACTGCTCTCCAGAATCGGCCATCCGAACATCATCAGGGTCTTCGACGCAAACACCCTTGACCTGCCCGGCGGGCAATACGGCTTCTTCACGATGGAGTACGTGGCCGGCGGCAGCCTTGACCGGTTCTGGCGGTCCTACCGGGACAACCTCATGCCGGTCGAGCAGGCCATCGCGGTCATGAAGCAGGTCTGCGCGGGCATCGCTGTGGCGCACGCCGAAAAGCCGCCGATTGTGCACCGCGACATCAAGCCTCAGAACATCCTCGTGGGCTACGATGGCGCAGGGCTGCGAGTCCGCGTCAGCGATTTTGGCCTCGCCAAGCGAGTGAACCCGCTGACGCTGTTGATCAGCGCCAGGGGGACGGTCAGTTTCAAGCCGCCGGAATCCTTTGAGAACCAGGACTCGCCGGCCGCCGACGTTTGGGCGATCGGCACGACCTTGTACCTGCTGCTCACCGACACGCTTCCGTACCCGGAACTTGACGAACGGGACGTCGCCGACGCCAAGCGGTTCATGCGCCCACTTCGCCCGGCGAGCGTGTACAACTTGGCTGTCGATTCCTCGCTGGATTCGATCCTGTCCCGCTGCCTCGCCCGGAACTCAGCCGAACGATACCCGGATGCGACCGCGCTCCTGGATGACCTGAGGCGTTGGCGGCCGGAACGCCCTGACATCAGTTCGTCCCCGACGACCAGCGCCCAGCCTGGAGAGGGCAAGTGCGCCATGGGGAAGCGCTCGCCTACGGATGGCAGCGCCGCTCACGAAATGGTGCGTCGCGCCCTGGCGATGGCTAAGAGCCCTGGAAGCCTTATGAGTGCAGCCGATCTGCTGGAGGAGGCCATTAATAAGGCCCCCGAACTGCGAGAGCGTTACCAGACCCAGTTGGAGTTGTGGCGACGAGGGGTTTGCATGTAGCCGAAGGAGCCGATCCGCGTGGCAGAGACGAGTACATCACGGGGTATTGACGGTGAAAGCAGAGCGATGCTAGAGATCGCCACCCCCGACCTGTACCGCGTTAACGCCTTCCGCGTCCTCGGTCTATCTGTAGATGTCTCAAGCAGCGACCTATCCAAGCAGCAGAAGAAGATGGAGATGCTTGAGAAACTTGGCGAGGCGGCTGCCCGAGCCCAACAGGCCATCCTTCCGCTTGATCCGTTGCCCGATGCGGATGCCATCCGAAAAGCTGGCCAGCAACTCCGCGATCCCGAGCTGCGGCTGATTCACGAACTCTTCTGGTTCTGGCCAGCCCGGTGTGCAGACTCCGACGGCGATGCCGCGATCAGCCTGATACGTCAAGGCGACCTTTCGGGTGCACATCGCCGTTGGGCTCAACTGGTAGAACAGGGCGGGAATCCTCGGTCGGTGGCTGCCCACAATCTGGCTGTCCTGCATCATGCGCTTGCACTTGATATGGAGCGAGCAGCGACCTCAAGTAAGGAGCAGCTTGGCACCAAATCCACGGCGCGCCGCGACAAGCATTGGGACCTGGCGCTGCGGCATTGGACCATCGTGGTCGGCGACGATGCGGTATGGGAGCGCGTCGCTTCCCGCATCCGTGAAATGGACGATCCCAGGCTTTCGGCTGGGCTTGCGCGGCGGTTGCGCCGAGCCTTGCCGGCCGCGCTGCTCACGATCAGCATCAAGCTGGCTGTCAGTTGTGCCAAGCGGGGCGACACCGACGGCGCACGCCGGCACATGGCGTACATCCGCAACAGCGGTTTCGACGCAGGTCTTGCAGCGGCCCTGCTTGACCGCGAGGTAACTCCCCTCGTTAACGGAGTCAAACAGATGTGCGAGTCTGTGCCGGAACGGTCGAAGGCCGATCCGAGGCATGCCGACCGCCTGGTGAACCAGTTATGGGCCGAAGTGAAGCCCCTCTTGACCATCATCTCCGCCCTCCTCGACAAACGACATCATCTGCGGGAGGCCGCTTGTAACGTTGTGGCCGGCACTGCGCGCAACTGCATTATTGACTATGGCAACGCAACCGAGAACTGGGACCGATGCGCCGCGCTCCTGAAGCAGGTCGTGGACATCGCTGCCGATGACGGGCTGCGCTCGCGGCTCCAGGAGGACATCGCGCAGGTCGAAACGAACCTCCGGCAGGAACGTGAGTACAAGGCCCTGAAAAGCGCCGTCACCGGCGACCAAGTGTACGAGGTCACTCTAGCCAAGGGCAGTGCCTACCAAGAGCTTGCGCATAATCTCGGATTGCTCACGATTCCAGGTGACGCCGATGGCTTCCGGGCAACCGTGCCGGTGGCATGTGTTTGCTGCCTGGGCAAGCCAGATGCTGAGCAAAGCGTCAGCCATTCATGGGAGGAGACCCGGGGGATGACGCGGTACAAGCGATCCCTGTCCTTCAGCTTCCCCCTGTGTCGCGCATGCAGTCAGCATCAGTCCGAGTACGCCCGTAAGCAATGGATTCTCGTGCTCTCGGCTGCCGGCGGCTCCATCGGAATGGGCTACCTCATAGCCCCGCAGATGAGTGGGGTTGCCTGGCTTCCGTTTGTGCTGCTGGGCGGGCTGTTGACTACCACGTTACTGCTTGTCTGCAGCAGCTTTATCCGGCTGAGCATTCTGTCCGACGAACACGCCAGCCGGGACGTTGCAGTGGAAATCTCCAGTGCGTCTGACTTGCACGTAGCGTTCCGTTTTCACAATCCTCTGTATGCAGACGCCTTTGCCAAGGCAAACCACGCGACGGTCAAGCCGCACCCGTACTTGAAGCCTCCTCGCGGTTCCTACCTATTGCGGGGGAGGGCCGCGATCTTCGTTATTCTCGCGTCGCTGATTTCGGGAGGCATTGGGCACTCAATCATCTATGCGTCCATGCAGGATGGACGGAAGCCGAGCGGCGCTGCATCGCGCCGGGACTACTCCCCTCGAGCGACGGAGAACAGGCGGCCCAGCCCGCCATCAGACAGCTATCTGCCTCCGCGGTCGAGTCCGCCGAGTTACAGTTACACAGGACTGGCCGCCAAGATCGAATCGGGCAAGGCGCGCGTCAAGTTGCTTGAAGGAGCAATCGAGGGGATGGATTCCACCCTGGAGTCACTCTCCACTCGGATCTCGCGATACAAGCAGGAAATCGAGGGCTATGAACACCAATCTCGATTGGGCCTGAATGTGAACACGTCCCTCTACCAGCGGGCTCTCGACAGCCACAACACCCTCGTTGATCAGTATAATGCAATGCTGACGCAACGAAACGCGAAGTATGCCGAGTATACTCGAGAGATCGAAGCGGTGAACGATATGGTGCGCCGCTACAAGAGCGGCGAACGATAGGACGGTTCTATGAGCGACGGCACCACAGATGGCGGCCGGAAGGGACACCCCAAGAGCGCAAGGATTGGCAAGGTCGTGCGCCGTGCCATCGATGGCGCGCGTCAGATGATGTACCCGAGCGCCTTTAGGATCAAGGAGACGCCTGACTTGGTGACCATCTCCGAAAGTGTTATAATGCGTGGCCGGGCGCAGGGCGACGCCGAAAGGCCGGCAAGCAAGGGAGTGGACGAGGATTCAAAGCACTTGCTCCAGGTCATCGCGTCCGTGGCGACCGCCATCTGGAGAATGCGAATGAAGCTGGACGGACCGGCTATCGCAGAACTCCCCTCCGAACTGAGGCACGTGCCCCGGCACGTCCAGGCGGCTTGGGACGCTCTGGCGGCAGGCGACATCGAGGTTCAGGACCCCACGGGGCAGCGGTATGTGCCTGGGATGGCGGTAAACCCCCTCACTTTCCAGCCGATGGAGGGTGTGGGCACCGAGGTGATTCATGAGACCATCAAGCCGTCGGTCTTCTACAAGGACACGCTTATCCAGCGGGCCGACGTTATCGTTGCCCGACCACTCGACATGAAGGATATGCCGATGGGACCAGCCTCAGACGACCACACTGTTGTCGGGGACGACAAGCCGACAGAATCACCAATGCCGGACCAGTCTGCACAAAGTGGGCAGGACGGACATGAAGTCAGACCCGCAGAGTGAAAGGACGAACACCAATGGCCCGAACGACCATCGACTACGGCATTGACCTGGGGACGACCAACAGCAGCGTTGCGCTGCTTGTCGGCACCACCCCGGAGATCATTCCCAACAAGGACGGATCATCGTTTACTCCCTCTGCTATCTGGTTTGACAAGCGCGGTAAGATGTATGTGGGGCGCGAGGCGAGGGCTCACCACATTGAAGACGAGGATAATGCCGCGGTGGAATTCAAGCTACGGATGGGCCAACAATGGCGGAAGACCTTCCAGCGAAGTGGCCGGAGAATGCTACCCGAGGAGATGTCAGCGGAGGTTCTCAAGTCGCTGAAGACCGACGTTCACATGAATAAAGGGGAGGACCTCACGGCTGCGGTCGTAACGGTGCCGGCCGCGTTCGAACTGCCGCAGTGTGAAGCCACGCGGCGCGCAGGTGAACTCGCAGGCTTCAAGCTCTGCCCCCTACTTCAGGAACCCGTTGCTGCGGCATTGGCTTACGGCTTCCAGTCGGCCGCAAACAGAGTCTTTTGGCTGGTGTACGATTTTGGTGGCGGGACCTTCGACGCGGCCCTGATTCAGGTCCGCGATGGGGTCATCCAGGTGGTCAACCACGCGGGCGACAACTACCTCGGCGGTAAGAACATCGACTGGGATATCGTCGAGAAGCTGCTTATCCCGTGCTTGAAGCAAACACACGGGTTGCGGACCTTCCCCGATAGTCGCAATACTCAGGACCACCGCTGGAAGGCCGCTTTGGCCAAGCTGAAATACCATGCGGAAGAGGCGAAAATCCAGGTGTCGAGGACGAAGCAACCCGCTGAGATATGGGTGGAGGGGCTGTGCGAGGACGACCAAGGAAACCCGGTTGATTTCGCCTACGAGCTGCAACCAGATGAACTGCAAGACATTATAGAGCCGTGGGTCACGCAGTCCGTCAATCTGTGCAGGAAGGTGCTCCAAGAAAAGGGCTTGTCGGGACGCGACATCGAGAAGACCATACTTGTCGGCGGGTCCAGCCTATTCCCTTGGCTCCAGGAACGAGTAGCAAGTGAACTTGAGACACGGCTGGACTTCAGCGTTGACCCGATCACCGTCGTAGCGCGCGGGGCCGCAGTCTTCGCGGGGACGCAACGCCTGGAAGTTCAGCACGTCTCCCTTTCCGCAGGGACCTACAGGCTCCAGCTGGAGTACGAGCCGGTAGGCAGCGAGGTTGACCCAATGGTTGGCGGACGCATCATGCCGCCGCCCGGGGCAAGCACCGCCGGGATGACAGTGGAAATCGTCGAGCAGCGTAGCCAGTGGCGCAGCGGAATCATCCGGGTCTCATCGAACGGGACGTTTATGACCGAGGTGCATGCCGAGAGAGGGCGGAAATGCGAATTCCAGATCATATTGGCGGATGCCCGTGGGACCCGACTGCCCTGTTCCCCTGACTCCTTCACCTACACCGTCGGCATGGTCATTACCAGCCCGCCGCTGACACACAATGTTGGCGTAGCAATGGCGAACAACAAGCCCAAGTGGTTCTTCCGCAAGGGCGAGGCCTTGCCGGCCCGGTCAACTCAAGTGCTCTACACGGCAGTGCCCCTGCGCAAGAGCCAGCCACAAGGCCACGGCAATGTCATCAGGATCCCGGTCGTGGAGGGCACGAACGATGGCAAGGCCGACCGCAACAGACTGATTGGCTATTTGGAGATACTGCCGTCGGACCCGCGCGTTAAGCGTGATGTGCCACTGGGCAGCGATGTTGAGGTGACGATTGAGATAGACGTGTCGAGGACAACAAAGACCAAGGCTTTCGTTCCCATTCTTGACGAGGAGTTTGAGGGTGTCTTCAGGTCGGGGGTCATCGCCAAGCCGCCGGACCTCTTGCAGCGAGAGCTTTCGGCCGAGCTTCGCCGGTTGGAAACGCTGAAACAGAGGGCCGAGGACGTTGGGGACCGCAAGGCCAAGGCAGCAGTAGCACGCCTGGAGGAAGAGCAAGTCGTGGACACCGTGCAGCGTCAGGTAGCGGCAGCCCAGGCTGATCTAGACGCAAGGGGCGAGGCTGACCGAAAGCTGCTGGACCTCAAGGCCGCGGTAGATAGTGTCGAGAGCGCATTGGAATGGCCTGGGCTTGTGCAGGAGGCACGCCGGCAGCTGGAATCGACCCGAGAGGTTGTCGAGGCGCACGGCGAACCAGAAGAAAAGGAACGTCTGGAGACTCTTGCCGCCGACATCGAGCGGGCCATTGCCGAGGAACGCATCGAACTGCTGAGGACAAGAACCGAAGACCTGCGAGACCTCGGGGCTCGCGTTGTCGTGCGCCGACCTGAGTTCTGGGTCGGCTACTTCCAGTACCTTGAGGGACAGAAGAACCACATGCTCGATCAGACCGCAGCGGAGCGGCTCTTTGCACAGGGTCGGCGCGCGATCCAGGTGGAGCCTTTCGACTGTGAGGCCCTTAAGGCGGCGGTGCGCCAGTTGATCGCCTTGCTTCCGCCGGACGAACGTGAGGCGGCTGAGGCCCGGGGCGGGTTCGGTGGCACGATCATCGCTCAGTGAGACGCGGATTATATGGCAGTAACGCAAAGGCAATATGACGACATGGTCTGGCTGGCCAGCGGACGTGGGGTGCCCTGCCGGAAAGATCTGACGGCACACTGTGAACTGCTTTCAGAGGCGGTTCGCTTGGCCAGGAGCGGCCGTTATGACGATGCCATGGCCGTGCTGGCAAGGCTACCCGGTGATGGCGCACTGAGGCCCTCCATGCTTGATTTGAAGGCGAAGATACACGCCCAGCAGGGTAGATACTTGGAGGCCGAGGCCTGCTGGCGAGAAGCCCTCTCCCTGGTCCCGAATCACCAGGGGTTTCGGCGCGCCCTTGCAGCCATAGCCGAGGAACGACGGTATCCGTTCTGGCTGCGGATAGTGGTTGCGGCGGCTGTTGCTGCCGTTACCTCTGGCGCGCTCTTGGTTGTTGCAGTTGGCATTCTCAGGTGGGCGGGATGGCTCGGGAGGTGAAGGCGTGCAATGACTGACATCGACCCGATTATCCTGAAGATCGACCAGATTATCAGCCTGTCACGGCTCAACGAACTGGCTGTCATCGTGAACACGGATCGGGCAGACCGACTGGTGCGCATCGCGGCAGCGTTGAAACAACTTAAGCCCGGTGCGTACCTACTGGGTACAGGGCCAGCTACCACAGGCATCATACCCCTGACGGTTGAAGAGGTGGTGATCGGCCGAGCCGCGACCCCATTGGAGAAGCCGTCCGACGGCATCGCGGACTACGCGGTTGCCGATACTCTGTACTTCGGCCCACACGAGACGTCCCGGCTGCATGCGAGAATAGTACGCCGCTGGAAGGAATCCGCCCCTGTCTACGTTCTTCTGGACATGGAAAGCACGTGCGGTACGTTCGTGAATGGCCGACGTCTTGAAGGCGATAGCGGGCAGGCGCTCGCGCACGGCGACGTGATCTCCTTGGGCCCGTCACAAGTCAGCACCTACGTGTTCTTCCTCAAGTCGGAGTAACGTCTTGGGCCCGTGTTCATTCTGTGCCCGTTCCTCGAACCTGCCCAAGTTGACAACGCACGCGGCATGAGGCGCGAAGGCAAAGGGAATGACGGCAGGGAAATAACCAGGCTTATGCATCAGCAACGCGATGCCATCAACTGGGTTTCGAAGGCGGAAACCTGCCTTTGGGCATCCCGCATGCGGGCTATGGGCCGCAGGACGTGTTCGGAGATGACGCAACGCTGGACGGCCTGCGGCAGGGCCAACAGGCGTTTCTGGATGTCTGGCCCGAGGCGGAGGAGCGTGAGCACCTGCGTCACACTCGCCCGGCTGACGCCCTCGCGCCGGGCAATGTCGGCCTGGTTGTGGATCTCTCCCCTATCGAGCTGCCGCCGCCACTTGAGGGCCTTGCGGAGTGTCTCGACCACGGGCGGCGTCCGGGGCTTGTGGAGCGGCCTTGGCGGCTCCGGCGGCCGGGGCGGATGCCTGGGCGGCGGGACGGCGGAAACCACGCGGTCGGCGGGCACCCGGCGCGTCAGGATGCCGACGTTGCCGTTCTCGAACGCCCCCTCCGGTCCGGCCCTAGCGCGACCTCGATAGTCTGTTTGCGGAGTTCGACCGAGCCCTTGACGTGGTCAGCGGATACGTCACGGGTCTGGTTGAAACTATCCACCGGGGGCCGGATAAAGACCAGCCATTACCGTTGTGCGGTCTGAGCGGCATTAGACCGACCTTTTCCCGTCTTACAATCCCTCTCCTCGTTCGGTTACCGCTGGAACAGCCAAGTGTCCCACCTGCTGGCAGGCGGGCAGCCTGACCTTTGCGGCACGGGCGGTGGAACGGCGACAGAATCTTCGCTACGCGACATAATTCTTTGCCCCTCCGCGACATGCGACATCAGCAATTCCGCACTTTCCCGGCAGATTGCCCATGGCATGTCCGCCCGGTCTCGGCCTGATCGGATCGCTGGCATGGCCAGCGCGAAACCTGCCTGCCGGCAGGCAGGCCGAGAGGAGAAGCTATGAAGTGAGCCATCCCGGCTCGAGGTAGTCTATGGATTTGAACGAGGTCGTCACAGGGACGCCTCAGAATCCGCTACCCCAGATAGCAGGAGATGGCCCATGAACTATTGTGGAATCGACGTGGCTATGAAGTCAAGTTACATTTACATCACCGATGGCGATGGACGCATCAAGTCCAGGGGCGATCTGCCCACGACGGCGGAGGACTTCCGCCGCGTTTTGAAGCGGTTCGTCCCCGGCGCCTTGAAGGTGGCGGTGGAGGCCGGCCCGCAGACGGCGTGGATTCACGACCTGCTGGTGGAGATTGGCGCCGAGGTGAACGTGGTCAACCCCAACAAGGTGCGGCTGATCGCCGAGAGCCGACGCAAGACCGACAAGATCGACGCCAAGGTGCTCTGTGAGTTGCTTCGGCTCGACGGTCTGCCCCATCCGGTGCATGTGCCGGACAAAGAGACCCGCAGCCTGCGAGG